>BS_KBA_SWE02_21mDRAFT_10000106_pt1 | contig 27882 bp, 22 predicted proteins | sample BalSeasSWE02_21m_FD_9196 | JGI IMG/M metagenome (IMG submission 9196)
TAATTCTCTAATTTTAATTACTTTTTTGTTTTATAAAGGTATTAGGCCCCCAGGTATTTTTTTTAATTTAAACGCTTGGAATCTCTACTCTCCACCCTCATGATCTCTTCTCCGGTCAAGGGATAAATTCGAGCTAGGGTTTCAATTGCAGGTTCAAAGACTATGATTTATTGATCTTGGGAGATGTAGGTTTTGATTCTTAAAAGAAGAAAAAAAGATAATAATCCAACCCACCCAAATTTGGGGGTAACCCAATCTTGTTTTTTATTAAACAAGCATAAATCAGAAGGTCCTTGTTGGGTAAAATACTAGTTGTTAACAACAAAGAACTTTGAATAAATTCAAAGTTCTTTGTTAGGTGGATCCCCTGAAAATAGATTCCTTGCAATAAGGTTATCTAAATTCACGCATCTCACTGGAATTATTTATTTTACAAAGCTACCCAGAACCTATTGATGCTCATTCGTATTTTAAATATTCAAAGAACGCTAAGAATTTTTTATCTCGTTACCTGACCTATCTTCAAGATCAAGGGTTTCAAGCAATTCAAGAAATTTTGTCACAACTTCCGGGTCAAATTGGGTTCCTGAAGTTTGTATGAAATACGCACGTGCTTCATTATTGCTCCAGGCTTCCCGGTAAGGCCTGAAACTTGTCAGGGCATCCCAAACATCAATTACCATAAATATCCTCACAGCCAGAGGAATTTGTTTTCCTTTTAATCCGTATGGATACCCTGAGCCATCCCATCGTTCATGGTGAAATAATGGAATATTCAAGGCAGGCTGAATAAATTGGATATCTGCCAGGAATTCTTGAGCAAAAACGGGATGCTGTTTCATAATTTCCCATTCTTCAGCAGTTAAAGGCTCTTTTTTAAAAAGTATTTTTTCAGGAATACACATTTTCCCAATATCGTGCAGGATCGCTCCTCGCCTGAGCTGTAATAATTCCTCATCGTTCAAGTCCATGGCTTTCCCCAACCTGATAGCCATCTCGGTCACCCTTTCGCTATGGCCTTTGGTTTCGCGGTCCTTGTACTCCAATGCCTTGGCCCAACCTTTTAGAGTGCTTTCATAAGCGAGTAATAATTCTTTATTTAATTGTTGAATATTTTCGATCAAACTGATATGCTCAATTGCAATTGTCGCTTGTCCAGCTATCATACTTAAGTATTTTTTCCATTCCAGATCGGGCTTCAAAGGCTTTACCGAACACACTTCCAAAACACCAATGGTTTTGGATGAATTTTTCAATGGAATTGCCGAGTAAAAATGAAAATATTTATATGGATTTGGAAGTTTAGTTTCATCTTTCCTCAAATCCAGATCCTCTATGAACAACATATTTCCAGAAGTTATCGCTTTTTGAGCATAATTAAAAGGCGGGTTCGGTATATTTCCTTGGTTTCCATTTATTCCAGTCAATCCCCTGGTACGTTTGCACATGAATTGTGATGTAACTGGATCTTGAAGAAATAAAATACAAATTTCTGCCCCAAGCTGTTGAGTTATTTGATCAAAAACGACATCTACAATAACATTAATATCCAGGGTCGCGATAATGGCTCTATCAATATTGGCAAGTGCCTGTAAGCGATTGAACTGGTCAAACCTAAAAGCCGAATTATCCCCAGTTTTTTCCAAAATTTCCAAAGTCACAGGCAAATTTTCCATTAACAGAGTACCGTCCTTATAAAATAAAGCTCATAATGTCTTTCATTATTTTAAAACAAGCATACTCGTCATTAACGAGCTGCCATTATCTGAATCTTAAAAAAGACTTTATGGGAGAGCAATGGTTTGCTGCTCTCCCATGATAATTATCTCAACCAGAATCCAGGTCTTCTCGAAAAAACATCGTTGGTTACATGGCGGCCGGTGAATTAACCAGATCATTCAACTGGTAAATAAAATGTTGGAGATCCTCACCTTTGATCTGCATGATCGCATCCAGGATCCCAACAGGAAGCTGGAATTCCTGCAAACGTTCGTAGCGGGGACCTTTCAATATAGCTGTTTCAAAATCCCTGTCAGTAAGAGCCCGGGTGGCCAGTGCATTAATTTCAATTTTTGTCATAATATTTGATAGGCATTTAGTGCCTACCCCACAGATCCGCCCATAACCGGTTCAGCTAAAACAGATCCTGGATTAGCCAAAGCAGCAAATAAGAAGGCCAACAGAACAACAATTCGAATGACCATTACGACATTTACTCTATTTGAGAATATAACCATTTGATTCACAATATTTTTCATTATTACTGCCTCCATGTATTTTATTTTTATGGTGTTATTTTAACGATACCCTATGAACGAAGGTATGAACAAAACAACCCGGGTTTGGCAATAATCAGCCTAAACCGGGTTATAAAATTCCTGTTTATATAAATAAATATCTAATCAAATAGGTTTCGTAACTCAGGTATGGGCTCAACACCAAGCTCATTATGTAATCTTCGAACATAGTTCTTATAGTGGGCTTTGGCGGTTATTGGTGAATTCAGTCCAATTAGGCTTTTTACCAACCCCAAATGTAAGTAATCTTGAAAGGGATCCAGCTCAATGGCCTTTTCGTAATATTTTTTTGCATCATTATAGGATCGCCTTTCCAGCGCATTTTTGGCAATATTTTCCAAAAGGCTTAGAAATTTTCCTCTTAATTCTCCTCGACGCATATCAAACCAGGGCATATCGATATCACTCAAATAATCGCCTTGGTAGAGCTCAACAACTTGCGAACCCAATTCGCGTTGTTCAATTTCGGATAAATTTGGTTTCGCAAGTTTTTCAAGGAGCTCCTCAAATTCAAAAACATCATAAAATATTGTGGCTTGATTGATGGAATAATAAACACCATCAAATGCTATGATCTGTTTGGAACCGAGCGCATTTCTTACCCGCCAGAGTGTGGCATGAAAATTGCTATTTACCTTTGCANTGCTNAAATCAGGCCAGAATTGAACAACAATTTCATCACGTTTGACTTTTCCCCGGTCAAGAATGAAATAGAATAATGCCCTTGCGCCTGCTGATTGCCATACGGCATTTGGAATAACCTCTGAGTTCCGTCTTATTTCACTCGAACCAAAAGCCCGTATTTGGAAGTTTAGTTTTGGAGCTTCACGAATTTCTTCCTCTTTTGTCACCAGGTGATGGTATCCTGTTGGGTATGTTTTTAATCTCTCAATAATTGAAGCAAGATGTTTATTTTTCCAAACCTTGTATACGGTTAATGCCATATCGGGGTTTTTACGCGTTAAACTTACCAAAAAGTAATCGTAACCCAGTTCTGCTGCACAAGCCAGAGCATTTGAAAGATATTTTTGTGATGCTTGAATATTATTGGCGGCAAATTCAGCACGCGCCAACAAGTAATATGCTTTGGAATACTCCTGGCTTGGATTTTCTTTTCCTTCCAATTCATGAAAGTTTTTTTTGAGTATGGTGATTACAAGATCCGGTTGCTCCATCGCCAGGTAAATTTCAGCTAATCTTATTTGATATTCAAAACTACTGAAATCAGCAGAACTGTTTGCTGCTGCCTCCCTCAAAAAGAACATTGCCTGATTAAAATCACCTTTTAAGGTTTCCAGTTCCGCTATTAACTGAAACGTATAACTTGAATTGCGACCAGAGGTTTTTTTCTTAAGGATTTGGCTGGCCCTTTGCAAAGCGGTTTCAGCCATAACTATTTCATTTACCTGAAGCAATAATTCAGCTTGGCTATTTAGAATACTTACAATCACCCTATCCCAACCAACCTGGTCAGCTGCTTGTAATGATTGTTCATTGTACTTCCACGCTTTCTTAAAGTCTCCCAGGAGAAAAGAGAGATAAGCGTAATTGGTAGCGCTAGTTGCAAGATCTCCCTGGTTGCCTCGCATATTGAGGCTTAGATCATACGCCTCCCCATAACTGCTTTGAGCCTTAAAAACATCACCCTGACCTAATGCAATAAATCCGATATCTGCCAGGATCATTATTATTTCATGTTTAAGCCTATCTGATGAGTTATTGGCATTTAGATCTTTAAAACCTTCCAATGCTTCATCCAAAATCATCAGGGATTGCTGTATGGACCCCTGATGATATGTTGCTAATCCTTCAACGCGAATCGCCTGGAAGGCGTAATGTCGATCCAAATTATGTTCTTCAACAAATTTCTGTACCTCTTTGGCATAATAGATCGACTCTGAATATTCCTCGATAAATGTAAGGGCCAATCCCTTCATTACCAATAAATTTGCAAGATTTTCGTAATCTTCCCGTTGTTTAAATATAGGTTCAGCCAACGATAATAAATCAAGACAACCTTCCATTTTTCCTTGGCTGATTCTTGCCTTAACTACATTTAGAAGTAAACCTGGTGCCAGATGGCGATTATCGCTTGGGTTTAATAATGTTTTGTACCAAGTTTCCAGGATCCCTTCCTGGCCAGATATATACATGGCATTTGCCTGACTATCCATTATGCTGGCTACATAATCCCTGTCTCCTGCCTTCTGAAGATGACGGATAGCATTTTGAATTTCACTTTGGTCTTCGTACCACTTCGCGATTTTTCGATGAATTTCTTCTTGCTGATTCTTAGGTAAATCCTGGAAACAAGCTTCCAGGAAATCCTTGAATAAAGCATGATATTGATAGAAAACCCCTTTTTTTGATTGAGATGACGATAGAAACAGATTTTGATCTTCGATGTATTGGATGGTTTTCTCGGCTGATGTCTCATCGAGAATGTAATTTGCCATTTCAGGGCTAAACTCATCACATACCGCAGTGACCTGTAGGAAGAATTTTATTTCATGATGAAGATATGCGTATACTTCTTTCCCAAAGTAGTCGAATACTCTTTCGCGTGCGTCCGCCAATTTTTGGATGGCAACAGAAGTAGTTCCATCACGAAATGCCAAAAGAATAGCGATGATCCAACCGTCTGCTTGTTGAATCATTTCTTCTGCTTGCTTATCGGTGAGTCTTAATTGGAAATGTTGTCGCGCCAGATCCTTAACTTCATTTGCCCGAAACCGCAGATCATCCGCGGCAATAATGGCAAGTTCTTCATTTACATACAAAGAAGCAGTTGGAATTCCATACACACTTCTCGACCCGATTATGATACGCACTTGCTCAGGTAAATTTTCCAACAAACATTCAACAAACGTAACAATTTCCAATTCTTCGCACACCAGGTGATAATCATCCAGGATCAATAACGTAAAATCTTGAATCCCTTGGGATAACTCGTTGACCAATTCAGTCGCCAAAGTTCTTGGAGACATATTTGATCCCTGGAATAATATATTCTCTAATGTGATACCAAAGTTAGATTGCTTTTCACGGATTGAAGCTAATAAGTGTTGAAAAAAAAGGGAAAGATTATTATCTGTATTTTTTATCTGATACCAACAAACATTAAAATCAGTATCATCTGCATATTCGATCAATAAAGTTGTCTTGCCAAAACCTGCTGGTGCACAAATAAATGTTAATTTTCGGTTCGCATTTTGATGCATAAGATCCAATAAGCGCAATCTGCGCAATATTTTGGACCTTCTTTGTGGCTGGCGAATGGATGGCAATGTAATCGTCATGATGTTTTCATAATATCCGTGAAAAGTGAATATCCTTATGTTACACTAAATGGATAAATTGTGGATATGAGTAATGTTACTTTTTGGACGGATTTCTTTATTAAGGGCAATACAATTCATAAACTAAAAAGAATAAATTCTTATCCCAGAAAATTCCACCCATCTGGTTTAAATAATTCGCTGGCATAATTGGACAATGACATCTTATCGGAAATAATTTTTTCACTTTAATAATTCAATCATCAATTTTTAAAAAAAAGACCACTGTATCTTCTCAATAATTTAGCAAAGGTACAATCTAATAATGAAAATTTTTTATTCAAATACCCATAAAGGACATTCATTTGGTCATCACCAGGTTAAACCGGATGACACTGGTGGATATTTTGAGGTACCTCAACGGGTGGATTCGATACTCTCTTCACTAAAATTTACCGATTGGGCAGAGATTNTCTCACCATACGAATTTGGAGAAGAACCCATTTTACAGATTCATTCCTCCAAATATCTGGAATATCTGAAGCATGCTTATGATNAATGGAAGATCTTTTCCACTGAACCNGGCATGGCTTTTATTCCATACACCCCGGGCCATGANACTCAAGCAATTGGTTTTGTTGAGATACCAGATCAGGATGGTTTCTTCATGACTGATATGAACGTGCCGATCAATCCAAACACATATAAAGCGGCTATTAAATCAGCTCATTGTGCACTTTCTGCTGCCCAAACAGTTTCCTTACACAATGGTGCAGCGTTTGCAATTTGCCGCCCTCCCGGTCACCATGCAGGACCCGAGATCTGCGGTGGATTTTGTTATCTTAATAACGCGGCTATAGCTGCTCAATGGTTATCAAACCATGGAAAAGTGGCAATTCTGGATATTGATTACCATGCCGGTAATGGCACACAAGCTATTTTTTATGAACGGTCGGACGTGCTGACGATCTCCTTGCATGCTGACCCGGTTTGGGAGTATCCATCTTTTGCTGGCTTTGCAAATGAAATTGGCTCCGGACCTGGGCAAGGATATCATCGCAACTTTCCCCTGCCTCACCAAACAGGCAATGATCTTTATCAGCAGACTCTCGGTCAGGCTCTTCAATTATTGATAAAATTCTCCCCAAAATTTCTGGTTGTCTCTGCCGGTTTTGATACTTATGCTGGTGACCCTCTGAGTGATTTTAAGATCACCCGGGATGGCTATTCAATTCTTGGGGAAATGATCTCTGATCTAAAATTACCAACGGCAATTATCCTGGAGGGAGGGTACAAAATTGATGAGCTTGGAAAGAATGTTGTAGCTTTTCTTGAATCTTTCGCTTCTTAAGAATTTACTAAATATATTTCTCATACCAAAGGAGACCGTAACTAATGAAAAAACCATCCCGAAGAATTCTTTTATATTTGATAGCTACATTAATTTTGATTCTGGTTTTTACTGCCCTTATTTCCAAGGAGGCTGGTGATTCTGCTTTCTATTTGGAAATTTTTCCCACTCCATTGGTGATTGCACATCAGGGCGGAGATGGTATCCGACCCGGAAATACAATTTTTGCTTTTCAGAACGCTGTTGAGATGGGTGTAGATGTCATCGAAACTGATATACGCCAAACCAAAGATGGTGTGCTTGTTGTAAGCCATGATGAATATGTGGAAAATAAAAGCAATGGAATTGGTCGTGTGGTCGATCTAACCTTGGCTGAATTACAAACACTCGACGCTGCTTATAACTGGTCTCCGAAAGAAGGTCCAATCTTCCCGTTTAGAGGGCAGGGAATTACTTATCCATCTCTCGAAGAAGTATTCATAACTTTTCCGGATATGCGCTTTAATATTGATATGAAGCAATCTGATCCACCCATTTTCGCTGCACTTTGTGAGCTCATTAGGAAATATAACATGCAGGACAAAGTTATTGCAGCATCTTTCTCGCACGAGACTATCTCTGCATTTCGAAAACTCTGTCCTGAAGTTACGACATCAGGAGATGAAACCGAAACTCGCAACTTCGTTTTCATGAACTTAGCCTATCTTGGTCGCTGGTATAGTCCCAATTTTAAAGTATTTCAAGTTCCAATAAAAAGCAGTGGTATCACGATCATAACACCTCACTTTGTCCGAGCTGCCCACGAGAGAAATTTACGAGTAGATGTGTGGACAATTGATGACCCTGAAGAAATGAACCGCTTGATCGCTTTAGGAGTGGATGGGATCATTACTGATCGTCCGGACCTATTGATGGAATTGGTGGGACGCAAACCTTCAAATTAGACACATCTTTCATGAATCCCTGTTAAATACAAGAGCGGTACATCCCAAAGATGTACCGCTCTTGTATTTTTATTATCTATATTAGGTTATTTATCTTCAGCGATTTGTTTCCCGCTATATTTTAAGGCAATTTGGGCAGCTGCCAATCGAGCTATAGGAACACGGAACGGTGAACAGGAAACATAATGGTTACCGATCAAGTGGCACCATTCGATCGAATCAGGATCACCACCATGCTCACCACAAATCCCAACCTCGAGTTCTGGACGGGTTTTCCGTCCCTCGGTTATCGCCCACTTCATCAATTGACCTACTCCATCTCTATCAAGAGTTTGGAATGGATTTACTGGTAGGATACCCTGTTCCACGTAAGTGATCAGGAAATTTCTCTCAGCGTCATCCCGGGAATAACCAAAAGTCATCTGTGTAAGATCATTTGTACCAAATGAGAAGAATTCAGCACGGGTAGCAATTTCAGCCGCGGTCACACATGCACGCGGGATCTCGATCATGGTTCCAAACTTATAAGTGAACTGCACGTTCTTCTCGTCCATGACAGTTTTTGCAATCCGTTCCAGGCGTGGTTGGATCCACTCCAGTTCCTTTACAGTTCCAGTCAGTGGGATCATTACTTCTGGCTTAACCACAATTTTTCTCAAAGTACAATCTGCTGCGGCTTCAAAGATCGCCCGCACCTGCATTTCAACAATTTCCGGCATGACAATGCTCAAACGAACACCACGCAATCCCATCATTGGATTGGATTCGTGCATACCCTTGATGGATTCCAACAGGTTCTCTTTTTCAGTCAGTCCTTGTTTCTCCCCTTTTACATGCATGGTAATGACTTCTTCCAGAAGTTTCTCTTCGTCTGGCATGAATTCATGCAATGGTGGGTCGATCAAACGGATGATAACCGGGTATCCGTCCATCGCTTCAAATAACCCATCAAAATCCTTGCGCTGGTAAGGCAGCAGTTCATTAAGTGCGGCTGTCCTTTCCTGGCTTGTTTCAGACAGGATCATACGTTGCACGATTGGCAAACGTACCTGTTCAAAGAACATATGCTCAGTACGGCATAAACCAATTCCTTTGGCTCCATACGAACGCGCCCGCCGGGCATCTTGTGGATAATCTGCATTTGCCCAGACCTGCAACCCCCGCGTGGGCCAACCTGCCGGCGCCTCTCTAATTCCTTCAGTAGCGGCGATCTCATCCGCCCAGGTTAATAAAATCAATAGATCTGTTTGCTCTTCAAGAGATGGTGAAACGGTTGGGATACGACCCAGATAAACCTGGCCGGTAGTTCCATCCACCGAGATCCATTCACCCTCTTTCACAACCTGTCCATCAACTTCCATCAGACGTTTATCCAAGTCGATCTTCACAGCGGAAGCGCCAACAACACAAGGGATACCAAATTGTCTTGCAACCACAGCAGCATGTGATGTTGCTCCACCCTCACTGGTTAAAATACCCTGGGAAGCCAGCATTCCATGCACATCATCTGGCTTTGTAAAAGGACGCACCATGATGACATCTTGTTTGGCTTCTTTTCCCATTTTTTCTGTTGTGTCAGCATCAAAGTAGATCTGCCCCACAGCTGCTCCTGGAGATGCATTGACACCTTTTGTGAATAATGGGATACCTTTTTTGGTATTCTCGTCAAATTGAGGGTGTAAAAGAGCATCCACTTGGTCTGTGGAAACGCGTTGAACAGCCTCACCTTTAGAGATCAAACCCTCATTTGCCATATCTACAGCAATTTTTACTGCTGATTTGGCAGTGCGTTTCCCGTTACGAGTTTGCAGCATCCATAATTTTCCGCGCTCAATCGTAAATTCAACATCCTGCATCTCTTTGTAATGCTGCTCTAATCGGGAAGTGATCTCCATAAATTGAGCATATACTTCCGGCATCGTACCTTGTAAATTCTCAATTGGGTCTGCATTTCGGATACCTGCTACTACATCTTCCCCTTGTGCGTTTAACAGGTAATCTCCCATCATTTTCTTGTCACCAGTAGATGGATCACGGGTGAATGCCACGCCAGTCCCCGAGTCATCACCCATATTCCCAAATACCATGGTTTGAATATTAACAGCAGTTCCCAGGTCATCCGGGATATTTGTTGCACGGCGATAATCAACAGCTCGTTTGCCATTCCATGATTTAAAAACCGCTTCTGTTGCCAATTCCAGTTGTTTATATGGGTCCTGCGGAAATCCGAATCCTTTTTCACTCATGATCACCTGCTTGAATACTTCAACCAGTTTTTTCCAATCATCAGCTTCCATCTGAGTATCAAATTTATAACCTTTGTTTGCTTTGTAATCAGCCATTGGGTGCTCAAAAGCCTCATCGGAAATTCCAAGCACAACAGTTCCAAACATTTCTACCAGACGTCGATAAGAATCATAAACAAAACGCGGGTTATCTGTCAGTTTGATCATGGCTTCTGCAGTTAGATCTGTCAAACCCAGATTGAGAACAGTATCCATCATTCCTGGCATTGAAAATTTTGCGCCCGAGCGACAGGAGACCAATAGAGGGTTACTGGAATCATTAAACTTTTTGCCTGTCTTTTTCTCAACATCTTTCAAAGCCTCGAGTTCCTGTTCCCACATGCCTTCAGGAAATTTTCCGGCAGAAGAATAGGCATTACAAGCTTGAGTAGTTACGGTAAAACCTGGTGGGACTGGTACACCCGCCCGTGTCATATCACCCAGCCCGGTGCCTTTGCCGCCTAGTAATCCTCGAACACCTTCCCAATCGCCGATATCCTCTTCAGCTTTTGCTACCTCATCAAATAAATATACCCATTTTTTTGTCATGTTGTGACCTCCGATTTGAAATAGTGACTTGAAAAATCTTTAGTAATCTAAAGATTTATGTTCATCCCAAGTGATCGATGCGTACAGCAGTTTTTATATATCCCTTGCTTCCTACTGCTTAAGACAGGGGCTCCAAAGAGTAAATCTTCGTTGTTTTTTCAGCAATTAAGATTANATCGTTTGCAAAATATTTCTTACAAAAGTGTCGCTTAAAAATTTTTCGACCGATTTTTNACCTTTGGTTAATATTCAATAGCAATAAAATCTGCGAACNNTCNTTCAAGGTTAATAGTGAGATACTTTTCGACTATCAATTACACTTTAAATATGAATTTTACCATTAATATAATTTTGTCATAATAAATTTAAGGAGGNNCTCTGGAATTTCCCGTGTAGGCGAGTGCATGTGGGGGTGTTTTGCAGGCTACGCCCGCAAAACACCCCCACACCTATCTTNTACCACGCTAAAGAACCTTTAAAGAGGATGATGGGAATTCTTATTTGGATTCTTTATGGAAAATATTTTGTTAACCATTTGCAAAGTAATTAATCATTCGATTGCGGGATAATACTAATACCAAATTGGAGATATGTATGCTGACAAAAGTATTGGTTATTGATGATGATCCAGACATGACAGACCTTCTCTCTCTCTTACTAAAAACGCGTGGATTTGATGTAATTTCCAGCAATAACGGAGAAGAAGGTGTTCAAAAGTTGCGCAACGACTCCCCCGATGTGATCATTCTTGACCTGATGATGACGGGTATGGATGGCTGGCAAGTTTGTGCAGCTGTTCGAAAGTTTAGTTCAGTTCCTATCCTGATACTTACTGCTTTAGATAAACCTGGAATGGTTGTTAGTGCTTTGGACGCAGGTGCAGATGATTTTCTAACCAAACCTGTTTCCAGCGGATTATTGGTTTCTCGCCTTAAGACTTTAACCCGCAGAATGTTTACAAAAGAATCAGGTGTATTCTTGCCTGCTCCCCCAATTTCTATATAACTCACTTTAAATTGCCAACACAAGAATAATATTGTAAAATCAATCATTCTTTGTTGCTATATAATTACTCGAATTTTCAAATAGACGTGAAGGCATAAAATGCAAACTTGCGAAAAATGCAACGCAATTTCACCAGACACATCCATTGAATGTTCCAATTGCAAAACCACCCTGGCAGTATCATCTCAAACAGCTAAAACTTTAAAACGCTTGCGTAATAATACTCGAGTGACAGCTATTCGCATCTCGGGTCATTCTGATGCTTGTCCGGCTTGTCAGAAAGCCCTTAATACCTACACTAAAGAAGAAATCCCGGTTCTACCAATACCTGGTTGCTCCCACACAAATGGCTGTCGCTGTTTTTACGAACCGATCTCTCCGGTTTCCGCCCTCATCAGTCGCGTGATCGATTAAACCCTTTACTATTTATCAGCCAACCTTGCGAATCAGAAGATTAATAGCTTCCGCTGTTTTAATTGGTGATTCAAGCATGGGCATATGACCCACCTTATCAAGTTCCAGATATAAGCAATTCGGATTAAGTGCAGGCATGGTGCGGGATATTTCATTCGGGATCAAAGCATCTTCCGAACCAGCAATTGCCATTACTGGGATTTTTAAATTTTCAAACACACTGGATGAGTCATTTCTTCCAATCATTGCTTTTAGAGCTCCAATGGCACCATTAGGATTTATCTTCTGAATCAACTTAAATAGATCTGCAACTAGAAGGGGATCATTCACCAATCGGGATGACATCAACTCGGCTACTTGCTTCATTCCCATTTCCTGAATTTCATTGATCATCCTTTGCCGGGCTTCCTTCTGAGAGGGAGAATCCGCGTTTACCCGACTTGCGATCAATCCAAGTCCCAATAATTTTTGTTCATATTTCCTTGCAAACGCCAAACTTACATAGCCCCCCATGGAGTGTCCAATCATTATGGCTCTTTTTATTCTTAAAAAATCCATTAAACCAGCAATATCATCTGCCATACACCCCATTGAGCAATCTTCTTCGGTGGTTGAACTTAGGCCATGCCCCCGCAAGTCAGGAATAATCAATCGTGCATTTTTTTCTAGAAATGGGATCATGGATTGCCAGATCGTATGATCCAAAGGATATCCGTGAATCAGGATAACGGGTATACCATTGCCAGGTCGTTGGAAAAAAGCCAGTTTTGTATTGTTTAGTAAAACATATTCCTTAATATTACCTTGGTGAAGTTTTGCCTGATATTCACGGGCATAATTTAATGCACTTTCCTTATCGGTCACATCATTAACAGCTTGAGCTTCTCGCACTGCTTCCAAAAGACGCCCCACCTCCGGACCAGCATCAAGCGATAATAATTCCATTATTTCATTTCCACTGATAAGTTGAGGGGGTGTGACAAGTTCTGTCTTTTTATCCCACCATGATTCCAAAAAAATTCTAACAACATCCAGGCAGGTCACCCATGTTTCTTCTGGCAAGGTATTATCGTAAGTAGCCCACAAATCCGCCAAAGTAAGCAGGCAAATATCCACTCCTGCTTCCCCTACATCCCGATAAAAGCGAAAAATCGCACGGCGAGATGGCTTTTTATTTTCATCAAGCAATCGTTTTGTATGAAAATGAATGCGCATATGGTTTTGGANGATGGTTCTNAGACGATTTACTTCATCATTACTTAATGCAAGTTTGTTTGTTCGCTTGCTTACGATCTCTGCTCCATCTTCTTCATGTCCCCAAAAATGAATGCGCCCTTCAACTCCAGTTTCTGATTTGGCAGGTTTGGAAATATCATGATAAAGCGCTGAAAAAAGCAGGATCTCACGCCATGAGCGATTCGTATTGAGCACGCTTGATAAATGTTCGGAGATCTGTTGTCGATAACGCCCAATTTTCAATACGAGGACGCCATGAAAGTAATCCGAGGCAGTCTCAGGGTTATATTCCGTTGTCAGCGCGGCTAATATTGATTCCAAATGAGAAACAACACTTAACGTGTGCAACCAAACGTCATGAACATGTGGATGTGTCTGAATAACTCCCTTTAATTGTATCAGTTCGGGTAAAACTGGTTCCAATGCTCCTAATAAATCCAAGGCTTTAATGCTTATTGCTGGTTTGGGACCTTCCAAAATCCGAAACAGTTCATCTCTATGCCGCTCTGAGGAAACTTTATACAATAACTCAACTGCTTCCCTCATTGCTTGTCTTGTCTCAGGCAGGATCCGAAAGCCGAGTGCAGCCGCAAGCCGAACTGCCCGAAAAATTCTTATTGGATCATCCTGGAAAGTCGAAGTTGAGCAGGCACGCACACATTTATCGCGCAGGTCTATCAAACCTCCAAACGGATCGTGGAGACTAAGGTCTTTTAGATCAATCGCCATAGCGTTAATGCTGAAATCACGCGCTCCAAGATCTGCTTCCAGGTCATCTCCACGAAACGCAGCAAAATCGATCACTTGCCGGGTGCCATCATCTCTAATGACCAGAACACGCCCAGTATCCCGATCAGCATCCAGAGGATAAAAATCAGCATTTAACTTATCCGCAACTCTTCGGGCTAACTTAATGGCGTTCTTTTTTACTGCAAAATCCAGGTCATGACTGGAGCGTTTCAGAAAAGCATCCCTGACTGCACCTCCCACAAGAAAAACGCCATCATCTTCAGCCAAAATACTCCGAATGATGTCGAACAGAGGTGAAAAATTTAAATCTTCCAAACCTTTCATAAATCGTATCTCTGGTTTTTCTTTAAATCTAGATTTTTGTGCAGCCCGTAATGCCTGCTCGGGAGTGCCTCCCTGGGCGACAACCTTACCACGCAAAAGCGCAACCCATCGTCCAGCATATGGATTTGGATCTAATCCCGAAGGATCTTTAGAACTCATTATTCCCCGGTCGGTGCTTGGTACTTATCCAAATCTACAACTCCAATAAAGGGCAGATTTCTATAATATTGATCAATATCCAAACCATATCCGAAAACATACTTATCTGGGATGGAAAATCCACAATAATGGACAGGGACATCCACTTCTCGGCGTTCTTTTTTATCAAGCAACGAGCATACTTTTAGTGATCTTGGCAATCGCGTGGCCAAAAATTCAAGCACATAAGAGATAGTATTTCCACTATCAATAATATCTTCAACCAAAAGAACATTTCGGTTCCGAATGTCTATCTGTAAATCCAAGGTTAAACGTACATTTCCATGTGACTCGCGTGCTCCAATTCCATAAGATGAAATTGCCATAATATCAATTTCATGAGGAACATCAATTTGTCTCATCAAATCCACCAAAAAAACCATCCCACCTCGTAATATGCAAAGCAAAACAAGGTCTTGGCCTGCATAATCCCGGTTGATCTCTCCAGCAAGTTCAGTGATTCGGTTTTGTAGTGTTTCTTCATCTATTAATATTTCTGCAAGGAATTCATGATAATTTTGCATCACTACTTCTCCATTCAATCATCTTATTGGATCAGATATCAATTCTAAAGTTTTTTAGGAACGCTGTGATGAATTCGGCAGCGAGCTTCGTACATCTCGGACGCCCCTACGATAACTACAGGATCATCATAATTTGCAGGTTGACCATTTACCAGACGTTGGGTCCGGCAGGCTTCTTCCCCGCAAACCATACAAATCGCCCGAACTTTGTCAACCCGCTCAGCTTGTGCCATTAATGCTGGCATACTTCCAAAGGGCTCTCCCCGAAAATCTGTATCCAGACCGGCTATGATTACCCGTACACCACGGTCAGCCAATTCACCTACCACATTCACGATCTCATCATCAAAAAATTGCGCTTCATCGATTCCTACCACCGTCGTATCAGGTTCCAAACTTTCAATGATTTTTTTTGAAAACTGGATTGGTGTAGCATCATGCGCTGGTCCTGCGTGCGATGTAACTTTTTCAATCGCATAGCGATTATCAATGGATGGTTTAAAAACCTGAACCTTCTGACGCGCAATAATAGCACGGCGTAATCGCCGTATCAGTTCATCAGTTTTTCCGCTGAACATTGACCCGGTGACTACTTCTATGGAACCTTTGGTATGTTTCATAAATTTCCTCGCTGAAATAAAATCGCAGGCAGATGCATGATGCATCTGCCTGCTAAGTTTACCTGAAATTATCTGATAGGCAAGTCCTAATCAGACGATGCCATCTCCGGTTCTGGGACATCATAACCCATGCCCCGTAATTTTTTCTTTAGATCTATCAAAGATTTGCGACCAAAGCCGGAAATTGCCAGGACGGTATCTTCACCTTCTGCCAATTTATCCAGGAATTGACCAACCATGCTGATCCCGGCCATTCCCAAGGCTTCTGTGGCACGCTTGCCAAGTTCAAGCTCTGAAATTGGGCGTTTAGGTGAAATGCGTGACTCTTTTCTTGTCTTCGTCTCTTCCACATATTCCTGACGAGCCTGCAATTTTTTATAAAACCGATCCACTTGTCCTTCTATGTCAACGATTCTTTGAAGCTCACCACTAAAAAACGGATGGCATTGAGAACAAATTTCTATTCGAATTTCTTTTTTTGTTGAACCAGTTGCCCAAGTGTTTCCGCAAGCGCAGGTAACAGTGGCATCTGGAAAATAGGTTGGATGAATGCCTTCTTTCATTATATAAGATCCTTTCGTTACTATTTTGCTTCTGCCGGCATAACATTGACACGTTTTCGACCATGAATGATGTCAAAGACAACAACACCTTCCATCGTTGCAAAAATGGTATCATCTTTGCCAAGACCGACATTCAAACCCGGTTTAATATGAGTTCCTCGTTGGCGAACGATAATATTCCCTGAAAGGACATGTTCGCCTGCATATTTCTTAACACCCAATCGCTGGGCATTGCTGTCTCTACCATTCTTGGCTGAACCGCCACCTTTTTTATGTGCCATTATTTCCTCACTTATCTAAATTATTTCTTATCGGTCTTGGTAGTTTTCTTGGCAACCGGTTTTTTCTCTGTCTTGGCTGCTGGAGTAACTTTTTTAGCGACAGGTTTTTTCTCTGTCTTGGTGGTTGTTGCAGCTTTTTTAGCTGGAGTTGCTTTTTCAGGTTTTACAGTTTTTTCAACTGCAGGCTTCTTTGCCGTAACTGTTTTCTCAACCTTCACTGGCTTCTCAACCACTGCTGCTTTTTCAGATTTGGAATCTCCGACCTGTTCAATTATCAGGCGGGTATAAGTCTGACGATGTCCAGTCTTGACCCGAATGCGTTTTTTGGGACGATACTTAAAAACAATCAGTTTTGGACCTTTAACGTGTTGCTCAACTTTTGCCAAAACACTGATTCCGCTGACTGTTGGTGTACCTACATCTACTTTATCCCCATCCACTAAGAGGAGCACCTGCTCCAACTTAAGTTCTGTATCAGGTTCGACCGCGAGACGATCTACATCAACACGTTCTCCTTCGACGACTTTGTATTGCTTGCCGCCGCTTTCAATAATTGCATATTTCATTTTTTTCTCCTGGTCTTCGCTTCGCCACACATTCTGCGGGAAGGATCATTCCATCGCCGAAGTGCGGGGAAGCCGGGATTCATATACTCTCCCCAGCTATTTGTTTTGCCGGGGGAGAAGCGCACAATATTATAGTCTAAGGCTGTCCCAATGTCAATTGAATTATAAATATTCGCTTATAGATGATCCTCTATCATTATAACGATCCAATAATTATTCCCAAGATTTTTCGAATGGAAATGGTGAATCTACAATCTCTTCTTTTAATATTGTTTTGAGTGAAAACAGGCGATTAATTACCATTGACAAACCATATCCCATCCGCTATTCTAATGTCATGATTATGCTTTCCGAGCAACAGATCGAGGTTCGAGATGCCCCACTCACTAGCCGTATCTTCTTATCAGGTCCAGCCGGATCAGGTAAAACGACTGCCGGTGTTGAAAGGATGTTGAAGTTGATCGGGCAGGGAATTTCTGCCAATTCCATCTTGATCCTCACACCGCAACGCACACTTGCTACCCCATACCACAATTCCTTGCAACAGAATAATCTGCCAGCAGGTGGCCAGATCAACTTGTTAACAGTTGGAGGTTTGGCTCGTCGCACAGTTGACCTATTTTGGCCACTTGCTGCTGAAAAAGGAGGTTTTTCTCATATTTTCCAACCTCCGGTATTCCTGACCCTCGAAACAGCACAATACCACATGGCTCACCTTGTTCGTCCCCTTTTGGATGAAGGTTATTTTGAGTCGGTAGTGATCGACCGCAATCGTTTATATAGCCAAATACTGGATAATCTTAACAAAGCTGCTTCTGTTGGTTTTTCATATACAGAAATTAGTACCCGCCTGGATTCCGCCTGGGCTGGAGAATCTGCTCAACGCAGAGTTTTTAATGACGTGCAAGATTGCGCTAATCGCTTTCGAAAGTTTTGTCTGGAAAATAATTTACTGGATTACTCGCTACAAATGGAAATATTTTGGAATGTTCTCTGGCCAAATCCGATTGTCCGCAATTATTTATCCCAGTCTTATCAACACTTGATCTATGACAATCCAGAGGAAGATACGCCCCGGGCTCACGATCTCATTATCGACTGGCTCCCTGATCTTGCTTCCTGTATGATCATTTCCGACCTTGGAGGTGGTCACAGGCAATTCTTAGGTGCTGATCCAGAATCCGCTAAAAGATTACAGCAACTCTGTGATCACAATATAAGTTTGGAAACATCGTTTGTGATGTCAGCACAGATTAATGCCCTGGTACAAGAGTTTGAACAAGTTTTGTCTGGCTCTCAAATGCAATCCACAAAGATCGAACTCACGAAAGACCAGCCATATAAACTTCCAACCACTTTCCCCACTACCACCAGGTTTTTCCCCCAAATGCTGGATTGGGTATGTACTGAGATCCAAAACTTGATCCATGTTCAAAATGTGCCACCTGCAGAAATTGTGATCCTCGCTCCTTTCTTATCAGATTCATTGCGATTTTCTCTTGTCAACCGCCTTGATAATTTAAACATTCCCACACGATCACACCGGCCATCACGTTCACTTCGAGATGAACCTGCCAGCCAGGCGTTGCTGACACTCGCTGCCTTAGCCCATCCTGCCTGGAATATTCATCCATCCATTTTTGATATTGCCCATACCTTTCTTTTTTGCATCCAAGATATGGACCTGGTACGTGCACAGCTCCTTGCTAATATAGTTTATCGTCAAAAAGAAATGGCATTATCGTCATTCGATCAGATAAAACCTGATATTCAAGAGCGCATCACCTTTACTTTTGGCAATCGCTATGCGCAAATCAGGAATTGGTTGGAATCATACCGACAGGATGATCCACAGCCATTCGATCATTTTTTGCGCAGATTATTTGGCGAGGTACTCTCGCAACCGGGTTTTGGATTTCATTACAATTTTGATGCTGCCCGAGTGGCAGCCAGCCTCATTGAATCGATACGAAAATTCCGTATCGCGATGGACCCGGAATATTCATTCCTACATGGTTCAAGGACAGATTTGGGGCGTGATTATATCCAACTGCTTGATGATGGAGTTCTGGCAGCCCAATATCTGGAAGCCTGGAATCCCGGGCAACAAGATGCCGTTTTGATCGCTCCCGCCCATACTTTTTTGATGATGAATCAACCAGCCGAAGTTCAATTTTGGCTTGATCCGGGTTCTAATGGATGGGTTGAACGTCTAAATCAGCCCNTAACCCANCCCTACGTTCTCAGNCGAAACTGGGAGAATAAANCTGCTTCAGGTCACCCAATTTGGACGGATACGGACGAAGTCGAAGCCAACCAAAAAACGCTGACCCGTTTTGTATCCGGTCTTCTCCATCGCTGCAAAAACAATTTATATCTGGGCATAAGCAATTTTAGTGAAAATGGTTATGAGCAGCGTGGTGTTTTATTAAAATCTTTTCAACGTGTTTTACAAAATTCCAGATAATCAGTCGATCTAGAGTGGAATAATTTTCCAAAATGATATAATAAATATAGGTAAATATTATTTGATTTTTAAATCTTTTTGAAGGTCAAGACGGTCTTCCATAATCATTGAATAAGGAGTCATAATCATGAACGAAACCAAGATCCTTGTCATAGACCCCGATGAAAATAGTCGCAATTTTCTTGCCAATATTCTAAAGAATCATGACTACAAAGTTCATGAGGCTGCATCAGGTTTAGATGGATTGCGAATTATTAGCGACTTCGCTCCAGATATTATCACCTGCGACTCCGCTTTAAATGATTTGAGCTCAGAAGCAATTATTATCAAATTACGTCAAGAAATTCATAATAACAATATTCCAATCGTAATCTTCTCAAATCAATTGGATTCGAATGAGATGAGTCGGTTCCTGAAAATTGGTGCAAATGATTATTACGGTAAATCTGGACAGGCAATTATGGGATTCCTTGATAATATTTCATCCTTATTGGCGGATGCGAAAGCAAAGCAACATGAAAATACGGATGGTGCTCTGGTAGTCTTTGTAAGTGCAAAGGGGGGCACTGGTACGTCTTCATTATGTGCCAATATTGGCATGAACTTATCAAGATTAATGACCAGATCAACAGTAGCTCTGGTGGATCTGGTGTTACCCATCGGATCACTCGCTTTAATCGCCGGGATTGAAGAGCCTTTTAATATTGTTGAAGTTTCAAAACAACCTCCTGAAAAAATCACTTCCGAATATTTTCGCAAAAATTTGATCAAACCCATTGATTGGTTATTCCATCTATTGCCTGGGTCACCCAATCCAGGAATGGCCAGTACATTTGTCGTTGAAAATACGCACCTCATCATTCAAATGTTGCGAAAAACTTATGATTACGTTTTGGTGGACCTGGGACGCTCTTTTTCCCGCATCAGCCTTCCTATCATCCAAGAGGCCGATAGCATTGTGCTGGTTCTCAGCAATGACTATAGCTCTGTTACACTCACCAAGCGAACTTTAGATTACTTGATCACCCAGAATATCGACCCGAATCGAATTTACCCAATATTAAATCGTGCAGTGGGTTTGGAGGGTTTGTCCAAAGCAGAAGCAGATAAGATACTAGGAATGGATATCAGGACAACTGTACCTTACATGATGAGCAATTTGACCCTTGCAAACAATCAGAACACACCGATATCAGCGAAGTTTCCAACTGACACCACAAACCTTGTATTGAAACAGGTAGCCATCGAGATATCTCAGGCTGCCATTCGAAACAGGGATGAAACCGCGGCTAGCAGTTAGATAGTTAGATTCTTAAACCTTATAAAAGTTATGACCTATAACCCACGCCCGTCGCAAGAAAAAATACTCTCTTTTCGTGGCGGGAAGATGGGTATTTCGGCAGTTCCAGGATCGGGAAAAACCTGGACTCTTTCCCGTCTGGCAGCAGACATAATTGCTCGCGGGGAAATCGGTCCTGAACAGGAAGTTCTTATTGTCACACTGGTAAATTCAGCCGTTGAAAATTTCTCAAGCAGAGTCAGCAGTTTCATTGCGGAACAAGGTCTATTACCTCAAATAGGCTATCGCGTACGCACCTTGCATGGACTCGCACATGATATCGTGCGTGAAAAACCTTCTTTGGTCGGATTAGAGGAGCGTTTCCAAATAATTGATGAACGTGAAGCCAATATCATCCGGAATGAGGCTTCTCAAACCTGGTTAAAAACCCATCCAGATTTTTTTGATGGTCTTCTTAGCCTGGAACTGGATGATAAAAAAATCGATTGGGTACGTAACAAGCACCTGCCCGACTTGGTTAATAGCATGGCATATAGCTTTATTCGCTCAGCCAAAGATCTCCGACTCATGCCGGATGATTTACGCCGGGAGTTGGACAATCAACCTGCCACTTTGCCTCTTGCAGAAATGGGATGTGATATATATTTCCATTACCAGAGAGCGCTTTCTTATCGAGGTGCAGTTGATTTTGATGACTTGATCCGCTTGGCTCTGAACTTGATCGAACTGGATAAAGACTTTCTTGAAAGACTTCGTTTTCGCTGGCCGATAATTCTGGAAGATGAAGCTCAAGACAGCAGTCAGCTTCAAGAACAAATTTTGCGGCTTCTGACTGGCGAAGGTGGAAATTGGGTCCGTGTAGGAGATCCCAACCAGGCAATCTTCGAGACATTCACTACTGCCAACCCCAAGTTCTTGCGGAATTTTATCGCATCTGAAGCAGATTTTTACCAAAGCTTGCCTGAGTCAGGACGTTCACAACCATCCATTATTTCTTTGGCAAACCACCTTGTTGATTGGGTAATGAAAGAGCATCCCATCCCGTCAGTCAAAGACGCCTTGTCAGCCCCTCCTTATATATCACCAGCCCCATTTGGTGATCCGCAACCCAACCCTAAAGAAAACCCTAGAGCTATTTCGTTCATGAACGAGAAATCCACACCGGCAGAAGAAATTCAGCTTGTGATCAATTCAATTGAAAATTGGTTGCCAGACCACAAAGATAACACCGTGGCAATCCTAACCCCCCGCAATGCACGCGGCTCAGAGGTGGTGGATGAACTCAAAAGGAGAAAAATTGAATTTATTGAGTATCTGAACAATACTTCTTCCACACGCTCCACCGCTGGCGCTCTTGGGAATATTGTTGCCTATCTGGCAGACCCGCAATCGCCAGTAAAAATCGCACGAGGTTATGAAGTCTGGCGGCGAGCCTGGCGGACAGAAGAAGGGGACGATCAAGGGTTTTACAAGATCATCCCTGGATTACTTCGAAAGTGTGCACAAATAGAGTCCTACTTGTCTCCGCGTCCAGGCAAGGATTGGATGGTAGATGTAACCCTGACAGGCATTTACCAAAAAATTTCAGAGGAATCTCAAATACTCCTTTTGGAAGAGCTTGAGTCCTATCGAAAAATAGTGCTTAGATGGCAGGGTACAACTTTGCTTCCAATAGATCAGATGGTACTCACCCTTGCTCAGGATCTTTTTACAGATTCAGCTGATCTGGCTCTGGCTTACAAACTTGCAATCTTACTAAGGCAAATTTCAGATGATCACTCTGAATGGCGTTTGCCGGAACTCAGCGGAGAACTCGGCGTTATTGCCCGCAATGAGAGACACTTTCTTGGTTTCAGTACAGAAGAATCTGGCTTTGACCCAGGGGCGCATAAGGGCAAGGTGGTCGTCACCACTATGCATAAAGCCAAAGGCCTAGAATGGGACCGGGTATATTTAATTTCACTCAATGGTTACGATTTTCCATCTGCACAACCATATGATAGTTACATATCTGAGAAATGGTTTATCCGTTCAGGTTTAAATCTCGAAGCTGAAGCATTGGCGCAACTGAAATTGGCAACCAGTTCCGGTGAATTTGAATGGTATGAAGAAGGTCAGGCAACCATGGAATCAAGATTGGATTATGTAAGAGAACGTTTGCGATTGCTTTATGTGGGGATCACCCGGGCCAAGCATGACCTTATCCTTTCTTGTAATTCCGGTAGAAAAGGTGATGTCAAACCATCTTTACCTTTCGTCGCCTTGCAAAGCTGGTGGGAGGAACAATATGGAAAAAACAATATTTGAGATTGCGGACTCTCTTCATAAAGAGTACAATTTTCGATAACTTATGGTTCGTTAGTCGTAAATAGAAACTCCAGTGAAGAAAATAATTTTCATCAAATCGAAATGGGATGTCGGCATCCTAAGTTCAACCAAATTTCCTTCACCAGATCACTCGATTTGTGGATTTAAAAACTTATGGTTACTAAACCAAATCTGAATTCTCACCTACCCGTTCCTTTCACCTTTAGCCAATCTTCCNTGCAAGACTATACCGATTGTGAACGTCGATTTTTTTTACGTTACATAGAGCAACTGACCTGGCCAGCAGTTGAGAGTGAGCCTGTTCTTGAAAATGAGCGTCGTCAAAAGGAAGGCCAGATCTTCCATCGTCTGGTCCAACAACATTGGCTGGGGTTGCCGATCGACATGTTGACCAGGATGGCAAATACACCCACTTTAAACCAATGGTGGGAAAATTTTCTGAATTATGATTTTAACCTTGGTGAGTATGAAATTTTTCCAGAAATAAACTTAATTTCACAAGTCGGGAAACATCGGCTGATTGCCAAATATGATCTGGTTGCAGTTGGGGATGGTAAATTATTTATTTTCGATTGGAAAACTTACAATAAAAAACCACGTGATGAATGGATGGCAAAAACATATCAAACCAGGGTGTATCGATCTCTCATCGTTCAAGCTGGAGGTTATCTGGTAAACAATAGATCAGTAAACCCCGAAATGGTTGAGATGGTTTACTGGTTTGCGAATTTCCCCAATCAACCGATCCGTTTTCCATACAATACATCTCAATCCAATCGTGATTGGCAGCATATAGATGTGATGATCTCCAGAATTGACACCCAAGAAGAGTATCCAATGACTGCAGATGACAAAAAATGTAAATATTGCCCGTATCGGTCCTATTGTGATCGTGGCATTTCTGCTGCTATTTATGATGATGATTTTGAACCACTTTTAGAGATNTCAGAACTTACTTTGGATAATATTCCAGAGATCGAAATTTAACCCATTGTAGAAACCTTAATTATTTACCAATATCAACACGATTGCAAATTCATGACAATCTGGTTAGAACCAAAGCCACATCCCATCGAATCGCAACTAAATCTGGATCCTATCGTCACAGATAGGCTGGCAAGTCTTGGTTTGACAACCGAACAGCAGGCGATCGCTTTTCTTGATCATACTCATTACACCCCATCACCTCCAGCTGAACTGATTGGGTTGACAGAAGTAGCTAACCGGGTTGAATCTGCCATCCACAAATCAGAACCAATTTGCGTGTGGGGTGATTTTGATGTGGATGGGCAAACATCTACAACTATTCTCGTNTCAACATTGCAGGATCTTGGTGCCAAGGTTACTTTCCATATTCCGGTTCGTGGACCTGAAAGTCATGGGATTGGAATTCCATATCTTACAAAAGTAATTAAGCAGGGTGCAAAACTAATCCTGACATGTGACACAGGGATATCTGCTCACGAGGCTATAGAATATGCCCATTCGCAGGGCGTTGATGTTGTCATAACAGATCATCATGACTTGCCTCCCGAATTACCCCCGGCGATTGCAGCTACCAATCCCAAATTTCTCCACAATGATCATCCGCTTTCAACTCTCGCTGGCGCTGGAGTTGCTTACAAATTAGCCGAAGAGCTTTATGCCCGTTTTGGACTTGATAAAACTATTGAAAAGTATCTCGATCTGGCTGCACTCGGGTTGGTTGCTGACCTTGCTGAACTGAAGGGTGATACCAGGTATCTTGTCCAACGCGGTTTGGAAGCATTGCGAAATACACAACGCTTGGGTTTGCAAGAATTAATGGAAACAGCCGAGTTGAACCCGGATCACTTGACCGAGGAGCATATCGGTTTTGTTATTGGGCCTCGATTAAATGCCCTCGGCAGACTGGCAGATGCTAATATTGCTGTAGAACTGTTTACAACTTCAGATCCTTCACGGGCAAAAGTTATCGTAACAATTTTGGAAGGTTTGAATGCGCAACGCCAGCTGCTCACAAATCAGGTTTATTCTGCAGCTGAAGATCAAATTAAAAATGATCCATCCATTTTACAAAAAGCATCGATCGTTCTGGCGCACCCCGCCTGGCCAGCTGGGATCCTCGGTATTGCAGCCAGCCGTCTGGTGGAGCGTTACAATCGACCGGTCATATTGATTTCCAATCCCCCCAATGAACCTGCGCGCGGTTCTGCCCGTTCCATAGAAGGCATTAATTTGACAGCAGCCATCGCTGCTCATAAGGATATCCTCCTGGGCTTTGGAGGTCATCCCATGGCTGCTGGTTTATCCATAGATTCAGAAAAAATAACTGAATTTCAAAGAAAATTATCAAAAACAATAGCAACCATGTTACCTGAAGAAGAAGTAGAGCGCACAATTCAATTGGATGGAAATTATGAGCTGGATGAACTCAACCTGGATCTTGCAGACACCTTTGAGAAACTTGCTCCATTTGGTCCGGGAAATCCAAAATTAGTTTTGGCTTCAAAAAATCTCAGGATCATAAATTCTTCCAGAATTGGGCGCCATAAAGATCACATTAAATTCCTGGTTGAAGATAACAAAGGTTCCCAACAGCCTGTATTATGGTGGAACGCAGGTGATGGAGAACTTCCAGAAGGCCTGTTCGACCTTGCTTATAATCTCCGCGCCAGTGATTGGAAAGGTTTACGCCAGATACAAATGGAATTCATAGATTATCGAATTTCCACACAAGAACAAGCTCCTCATAATGAATCAGAAATTGTGATAATGGATTTGCGGGATAAAAATGACTCAAATACGATCATTAGAAACCTCCCCGGAGGAACCCTTGTATGGATTGAAGGTGAAGAAAGATCCTTGATCACGCCTGAACTCAAAAAGAAAAACTCAAACATAATATATGCAGACCGAAATGAACTGGTTCCCTGCGTTAATTTTGCCATTTGGACCTATCCTCCATCTCCAAAAGACTTTAAGACTGCAATGGATATTGTGAATCCCAATCAAGTGATTTTATTAAAAGGGTCAATATACAAAACAACACCGGAATCATTTATTGGGCAATTAATGGGATTGATAAATTTTACTCTTAACCATCGAAAAGGCACAATTTCCTACCCGGCTCTCGCAGCAGCCACGGCTCAAAGCGAGAATACCATCCGAAGTGCCATAAACTGGATGATGTTCCAGGGAGAGATATCCATAACCAGGGAGAATGGTAATGAGATCACACTGGTGAAAGGCACTTCTTTGAAAGATCCCATCCGGGCGTCCAGATACTGGGCTGAGGTCAGAAATCTTCTCGCTGAAACAATGGCTTACCGGACACACTTTATTAGGGCAGATAAAAACTCACTGCTTCCATAAATACTTAAAAACAATAACAGATTTGATTGACTGGATTTAGGTTTTAGTTAGTCAGGATTCATTAATTGATGAGAAGAATAGAAGATCATGGTATTTGTTATGTATGCGGTTCTTCAAACCCTCATGGGATTGGATTAAGTTGGTATACAGACAATGGGAACACAATATTTTCTGAATTTAAACTTGATTCATCCCAACAAGGACCTCCAGGTTATGCCCATGGAGGCGCATCAGCAGCCATATTGGATGAAGCCATGGGTGCGGCTGTATGGCGTTCGGGCTTTAATGTGGCAGTTGTTAATTTGGAAATCAATTATAAGCATCCCTTACCTCTTGGACAACCACTTAAACTAGAAGCCCGTTTCATTGAACGAAAAGAAAGAAAAATTTTTGCTACAGGCGAAATTCGACTTCCCGATGGTAAGATAGCAGTCAGTGGCACAGGTATTTACATTGAAGCTCCCCATTTATTTGAACCTGGGCGTTACAGGGATAAAGATTTTGATCCCAATAGTTAAAGATCTCGCTTATTCCTCAGGATCAATGTATTGACTAATTTTACCGAATTGTGCCCTTGTTAAAACCAACAGGTCTGTTGCAGACATTCGGATATTCAATCCTCGTTGACCACCAGATATATGAATAGTTGGTCTTATTTCTGCCTGTGAATCAATCAAGACTTGAAAGCTTTTATTGATCAACGCCAATGGCGATATACCTCCAGCCTGCAATCCGGTCAGTTTTTCTGCTTCCCTTTCAGTTGGGATGCTAACTTTCTTCTCATTCAAAATTTGCGCCAGAGCTTTCAGATCCAACTGATGATCCCCTGGGATCACAGCCAAAATAGGCTTTCCCGGTTTTGGTCTTATCGCAACGATGGTTTTATAAACCAAATTTGCCGGCACATTTAATAATTTTGCCGTTTCCTGAGCTCCAAGCTTCTCTTCTGGTAACGAGAAAACTTGATAAGAAATTTTTTTTGCATCCAATAACCTGGTTACATTATTTGACATAGTTGAATGTTGCCTCTTTAAATAAATATTCTCATCAAAAAAACTTACGATCAATTTATTTGTTTCGAATTTCCCTTTGTCAATTATTGCAAATACAAGAAACAAATATGATCATAAGGGAGTGGACAACATAGTCGCTCAAGATTGCATAGTTCCACTCGGGAACATGGGATCCTTCACTCTCTATATTCGTTCACACTGGCCCGGTTTCCTTCGGGAGGATGCCAATACTAAA
>BS_KBA_SWE02_21mDRAFT_10000107_pt1 | contig 27871 bp, 23 predicted proteins | sample BalSeasSWE02_21m_FD_9196 | JGI IMG/M metagenome (IMG submission 9196)
AATTATATTTGGAGGTTCGATGTTCAAACCAGTCTCACCAAAATTAGATGTTACAGAGATGGAAAATACCATCCTTAAATATTGGAAAGAACAGGAAATATTCAAGAAAACCGGTTTGGAGCGATCTGGAAAACCAGAATATGTCTTTTATGAGGGGCCTCCTACTGCCAATGGAAAACCCGGTGTTCACCATGTAGAAGCACGTGCTTTCAAGGATATGTTTCCAAGATATAAAATTATGCGTGGTTTTCATGTTTCCCGCCGGGGTGGCTGGGACACCCATGGTTTGCCTGTGGAAATTGAAATTGAGAAGAAACACGGCTTTACAAATAAACAACAGATCGAAGATTATGGCATCGCAAAATTTAATGAAGAATGCCGTAAATCAGTTTTTGATTACATCCAGGATTGGGAAAAACTTACAGATCGAATTGCTTTTTGGGTTGACTTGAAAGAAGCTTATGTAACCTATACAAATGACTATATCGAATCGGTTTGGTGGATATTAAAGAATTTCTGGGAAAAAGGATTGCTCTATCAGGGCTATAAGGTAGTTCCATATTGCCCACGCTGCGGAACTCCACTTTCAGATCATGAGGTGGCACAGGGATATGCTGAAGCAAAAGATCCTTCAGTTTTTGTTAGGTTGCCTCTTGTGGATGTTCCCAATACTTCTTTGTTGATTTGGACGACGACGCCTTGGACACTTCCGGGAAATGTAGCTGTTGCTGCCCACCCGGATGTTGATTACGTTACTATTGAAAGGGAATTACCTGAAGGCGGGAAAGAACGCTTGATCATTGCAAAATTGCTCTTGGAAAAAGTGTTTGGCGATGAACAGGTGAATTTAATCGAAACTTTCAAGGGGAAAAAACTGGATCATTTCCAATATCAACCATTATTTACATTTATGCCTCCAGACAAACCAGCTCATTTTGTAGTTATGGGAGATTTTGTAACCACTGAGGATGGCACTGGTTTGGTACACATGGCTCCAGCATTCGGTGCCGAGGATATGCAGGCAGCGATAAAGTACGATTTACCGATCCTCATGACAGTAGATGCAGACGGGACTTTTAAGCCGGAAATCACTCCCTGGAAAGGGCAATTTGTAAAAGATGCAGATCCATTTATCTTAAAGGATCTTCAAGCGCGTGGTTTGTTATTCCGTTCTGAGATATTCACCCATACATATCCTTTTTGCTGGCGATGTGATACTCCACTGCTCTATTATGCACGAGGTACCTGGTACATCCGAACCAGTCAGGTTAAGGATAGGTTGGTGGAGATCAACCGGAATAATATCAATTGGGTTCCAGCCCATGTAAAAGAAGGTCGCTTTGGAAATTGGCTGGAGAATAATATAGATTGGGCTTTGGGTCGCGAAAGATTTTGGGGAACGCCTTTGCCAGTATGGGAGTGTAAAGAGTGTAAACATCAGGAATGTATTGGGTCAGTAGCAGAACTTTCTCAAAAAACCGGACAGGATCAATCTGAGCTCGATCTTCACAGGCCTTATGTGGATGATATCCAATGGAGTTGTCCTGAATGTGATTCTCCTATGCTGCGTGTTCCAGAGTTAATTGATGTTTGGTTTGACTCAGGGTCAATGCCTGTTGCACAATTACATTATCCTTTTGAGAATCAAGAATTATTTAAGAATCAATTTCCTGCGGATTATATCTGTGAGGCGGTGGATCAAACCAGAGGTTGGTTTTATTCTTTACATGCAATCAGCACCATGTTATTTGATAGTGAAAGTTACAAGAATGTAGTGTGCCTGGGGCTTGTTTTGGATCGGGATGGTCAAAAGATGTCGAAAAGCCGTGGCACGGCTGTCGATCCATGGGATATTCTTAATGTAAGTGGTGCCGATGCTTTTCGTTGGTATTTTTATACTTCAGGTCCACCACATGCAGAACGCAGGTTTTCCCCTGACTTGGTTACAGAAATTGTGCGAAGTTTTACTTTAACTTTGTGGAATGTTTATTCCTTCTTTGTTACTTATGCAAATCTAGATAATCCAGTTGTGAAGGAAAATTTCCAACCGGATAACGAATTGGACAAATGGTTGTTATCAACATTAAATGTACTTGTAAGGGATGTAACCAGAGCATATGAAGAATATGACGTCACAGGTGCAACCCGACCTATTGAAGCATTTGTCGAAAATCTGTCTACTTGGTTTTTACGTCGAAGTCGAAGACGTTTTTGGAAATCTGAATCGGATTTAGACAAACAAGCAGCTTATAACACGCTTTATACAGCATTGGTTACTTTAAGTAAACTGCTTGCACCAGCCATGCCATTTCTGGCAGAAGAAATTTATCAAAACCTGGTGCGGAATGCTGCTCCAAGCTCAGCAGAATCTGTTCATCTTGCTGATTGGCCAACTGTACATGAATATTTGATTGATGAGACGCTTAATTCGAATATGGCTTTGGTAATGAAAATGGTATCACTTGGGCATTCAGCCCGCCAGAAAGCAAACCGAAAGGTTCGTCAACCCTTGGCTGAAGTTGCACTAGCGTTAAAAAATGAAGAAGAACGAAATGCCATTGAAGGTTATGCTGGTTTGATTTCAGATGAACTGAATGTAAAACAAGTACGGTTATTGGATACCAGCAGTGAGGCTGCGGCATTCAGCCTTAAACCTCTCCCCAAACAACTGGGCCAAAAATATGGCAATAGGTTTCCTGCTATTGCAAAAGCAATCAAGGCTTTGGACGCAGAGACTACAGCCAGGGTATTATTGGCAGGAGAGACAATAATGGTAAAAGTGGATGATCAAAAATATGAGATCTTCCCGGATGAGGTTGAAGTGCATTCAGAGGCAAAAGAAGGCTTCTCAGTGGCTAATGATGGTGCATATATGGTTGCCTTGGTGACAGACCTGACACCAAAATTAATTGAAGAAGGCCTTGCTCGAGAATTTGTGCGTCGAGTTCAAGATTTGAGAAAACAGGAAGATTTAGATATATCAGATCGTATTGATTTGTTTGTTGAAAGTTCGCCGGGATTGAGAAACGCGATTACAGAATATCATGATTATATTTCGATTGAGACTTTGGCAGTAAATATCCAGTTTGATTTACCGGATGATGGAATTCAACCATTTTATGATGAATTCGAAGGTGAGAAGGTAAGTATCAAAATCAATAAGAGATTGATACCATAAAGTTCTCCACCTTTATGTAAATCAAGATGCCAGTCCTTTTGTTTTTCAGGGCTGGCATCTTGATTAATTGAAACGGGTTTTAATTGCGAAGCCTTTTATCTACTTGATGACCTACTATATATTTGCGCTTATTAATCACATTTACTGCAAATCTTCAACCAGATTCATAGGCAAGACGGCTACTCCAACGATTCCTGGACCAGTGTGAACACCTAGAACAGGAGAGATACGTAATATTTCAAGTTTCTTGATATTTAAATTATCACTGAGTTGTTTTGACAGTGCGTCAGCACTTTCTGAAAGACGGCCGTGAAGTACGGTTGCCCATAAAGGAATTTGACCATACATCCCAACAATATGATCTGTAATATTGGACAGGCTTTTTTGTATAGTGCGGTTTTTCCCAACAGTACTGTATTTGCCATCAGCTCTATCTACTCTGATAACTGGTTTAAGTTTCAGCAATGATCCGGCTAAAGCTTGCACTCGTCCAATGCGTCCACCTCGTGCCAGGTACTCCAACGTCTCNAGTGTATAGATTACCTCGGTCGATGCTCGGATCTGCGATAATCGCTCAAGGATGGCATCTTTACCCCAGCCTGCACGAGCAGCCCAGGCGGCAGCTAAAACTTGAAATCGTTCTCCACCAGATAGAGTCATCGTATCAACTGGGATCACTTCAGCCGATTTTACTTGTTCGCCGCCATTTTTGGCCGAGTTGAATGTGCCACTCAATCCAGATGAAATATGCAATGTCATAATCTGTTTGCTGGTTTCTGCTAACTTATTGTAAATACTGGCAAAAACTCCTTCTGATGGCAGGGATGTGGTCGGAATAACTGGCCGCATGGCTTCCAGGCGATCGTAAAAATCGTCTGCAGAGATGTCAGATGAAATTACTTCGCCTTCAGGAAATTGAATATAGAGTGGGGCTTCAATAATATCGAGTTCTTCCCTTTCTTGAACAAGCAAGTCAGCTGCACAATCTGTAACAATTTTCATATATTCCTCTTTTCTTTTTTTTTAATATATATCCAACAAAATGCGATTATTATCATATTGAATTGATCGATTTCGCAATTCATCTATTTATTAAATGGCATCAGTGGGAGTGATGTTTTCTAAGATCTTATTTTTNCGATTAGGGCCATCCCGTGCTAAGAAATAAACTTGATCTTCTTTAATATATTACCTTGAGATTGTAATGAAAATGCCCAAATATTTGTGTGATTATACTTTATTTTAGGCGCATCCCTTTATTAAACAAAGAAGGTATTTCATAATAAAAAACATCAATGCCCAAAAGTGATCAAGCTCAACTTAATAGGATAAAATACAATCTATGCAGATTGATCAACCCATAATTGCGGGTGTTGGAGATGTTCGACCGACATACGCCGNAGTAAATTTATCACATATCGACGAAAACCTTGATGCTATCCGATCCAAAGTTAAATCATCCAGGGTAATGTTGATTCTAAAAGCCAATGCGTATGGCCATGGACTGAAGGATGTTTCGTTGCACCTGGCTGACCGAGTGGATTATATGGGAGTCGCAGTTCTGGAAGAGGGGCTTTATTTACGCCAAATTGGTATAAAAACACCTATTTTGGTTATGGGCGGCGTATGGAATAGCCAAATTCCTCAGTATATCCAAAATGATTTAACTCTGACAGCATCATCCGTGGAAAAGCTTGAGCAAATTGACCAAATCGCATTATCCATGAAGAAAAAAGTTCGGGTTCATCTGAAAATTGACACGGGAATGGAGCGTATTGGAGTCCACTACTATAATGCGGAAACATTGTTGAAAGCAGCCCTCTCTTGTCAGAAAAATGTAGAGATTGAAGGAATTTATTCGCACTTTGCTAATTCAGATTCAGCAAACTTGACTCATTCGCATTTGCAACTTGAGCGCTTTAATAATGTTCTTCATTTTTTTGAAAAAAATAATCTACCCATGCCGATTCGACATATAGCAAATTCGGGAGCGGTTCTTCAAATCCCAGAAAGCTATTTCGATATGGTACGTCCTGGAATTCTTATGTACGGGGTGTATCCATCCCAAGAATGCGTGAGATCAATAAGAGTAAAACCAGCTTTGTCGTGGAAGTCGCGCGTAGTTTATTTTAAAGTTGTCAAACCTGGGCATCCAGTAAGCTATGGTTCGATTTGGCAAAGTGATCACCAGGTTCGCGTAGTCACTATCCCTGTTGGTTATGGAGATGGCTATTTTCGAAGTATGTCCAATAAAGCCAGTGTGATCATAGATGGGAAAAAATATCCCCAAGTTGGCAGGATTTGTATGGATCAGATAATGGTGAATATTGAATGGGGAACAGCTTACAATGGAGATGAAGTAACACTTATCGGAGAATCTGGAAAAGAGAGTATAACTGTAGAAGACCTTGCGGGTTGGGCAGATACGATTCCCTATGAGATATTAACCAATATTAATACACGGGTACCTCGCATATATATATTAAATAGCTAAAATTAGCGAGGTAAATTAATATTGATTTGGAGACGGAATGAAAAAGTATTTAAAAGATTATTTAATTTTATTTTTGATGGCAGGTTTTGTTGTAAGTCTGGATCAATTGACAAAAGCACTTGTACGTCAAAATATTCCTTTGGGTGGTTCTTGGATGCCGGTAGAATGGCTGAGTCCATATGCACGCATTGTTCACTGGTATAACTCAGGGGCTGCATTTGGGATATTCCAGAATGGCAGTTTAATTTTTGCCAGTCTTGCAGTAGTAGTGATCCTGTTAATAATTTACTATTTCCCTCAGGTACCAGCAGGTGATTGGACATTTCGGTTGGCTCTGGCATTACAATTGGCTGGAGCGGCAGGTAATTTGTTGGATCGAATAATGTTTGCTGGAAAGGTCACCGACTTTATATCGATAGGAAAGTTTGCGGTTTTCAACATTGCAGATGCCAGTATTACCGTTGGGGTTATTGTCTTATTGATAGGAGCTTGGATTAAAGATATTCAAGAAAAGAAAGCCGTAAGAATTCGCAATATTGAGAGCGAAGATTTGTTAACTTATGAAAGTGATGGAAAAAATGGATGAACGGATTGTAAAATTTCAGGTTTTACCCGAAAAAAAAGTGCGTCTCGATAAAACGCTGGTTGCTCATCTGCCAGATTATTCCCGTGTCCGCTTGCAAGGATTTATTAAAGATGGTTGTGTTTTGGTAGGGGGAGTTGTGGAGAATAAAGCCAGCAGGATTTTAGAACATCAAGTGGAAATAGAAGTGCACATTCCTGAAGTTGTAGCTACCAGTCTCCTTGCCGAAAACATTCCCCTGGACATCATTTTTGAGAACGACGATCTCCTTGCGATCAATAAACCGGCAGGAATGGTAGTTCACCCTGCGGTAGGGCATGGGGTTGGCACACTTGTTAATGCTGTCCTGGGTTATGCTCCTGACATTGAGGGAATAGGAGGGGAGGAACGCCCGGGGATTGTTCATCGTTTGGATAAAGATACTTCAGGCATCATTCTTGTGGCAAAAAATGAAAGAGCACATAGGTGGTTGCAGGATCAATTCAGGCTGCGATTGGTAGAAAAAACTTACCTGGCCCTTGTTGACGGTGCACCTCCAACCCCTTCTGGACGAGTGGAGGCTTCAATAGGTCGTGATCCGGCCCATAGAAAAAAAATGTCTGTCACTTCACCTGCCCGGGGACGTGAAGCCATAAGTGAATATCGATTGGTGGAGAAATTTAAAGAACATGCTTTGCTTGAATTTCATCCATTAACTGGAAGAACGCATCAGATCAGATTGCATTGTACTTTATTGGGATGTCCAATTGTTGGCGACCGGGTCTATGGAAGGAAAAAACCATCAATAGATATCGAAAGGCATTTTTTGCATGCTTATCAATTAAAAATTGTGCTTCCCGGAGAAAAAGAAGCACACACATTTGATGCACAGCTACCAAATGACCTTCAACGCGTATTGGATAATTTAAGAAACACAGAGATAAATTACCAGGATCAGGAGTGAGCTATGAACGTTGTTGACCTAAGATCTGATACCGTCACCCAACCAACACCCGAAATGCGGGAAGTAATGTCCAAGGCTGTTGTTGGAGATGATGTTTATGGAGAAGACCCAACAGTAAATAAGTTGCAGGAATTAGCGGCAAGTATGTTGGGATTGGAAGCTGGTTTATTTATTCCATCAGGTACGATGGGTAATCTTTCTGCCATGTTGGCGCATTGCCAGCGAGGCGACGAAGTTATCCTGGGAAACAAGGCACATACTTTTCTTTATGAAGCAGGTGGAATTTCTGCTTTAGGTGGAGTACATTCATGCCAACTTCCAAATCAGCCAGACGGTTCCTTGATTCTTGAAGATATTAAAAAAGCGATCCGATCAGATGACCCTCATCAACCTGTCACAAGATTGATCGCGTTGGAAAATACTCATAATCGCTGTGGCGGAACTTATCAAATTCCAACGTACACGCGTGAAGTATGTGAATTAGCACATCAACATGGTTTAGTGGTACATTTGGATGGAGCCAGGATATTCAATGCAGCAATAGCATGTGGGTTATCTGTTAAAGAAATGGTCTCTCAAGTCGATTCTGTCACTTTTTGTCTGAGCAAGGGGTTATGCGCGCCGGTCGGATCGATTTTATGTGGTTCCCGGGAATTTATTCGTAAGGCTCATAGAATTCGCAAACAATTGGGAGGCGGAATGCGACAAGCTGGTATCCTGGCTGCGGCTGGAATAGTCGCGTTGGAACAGATGGTGGACCGATTGAAAGCAGATCACATGCATGCCAGAAAGCTGGCGGAAGGTCTTGGAAGAGTTTCTAATCTCGTTTTGGATGAGGGGACGGCTACCACCAACATGGTTTTCTTATCAGTCAGTGATCAGGCAAATTATTCTGCTCAGCAGATATCCACCATTCTTGACCAAAAGGGCATACGTGTTGGAATAGTAGGAGAAAAACGTTTTCGCTTGGTTACACATTATTGGATCACTGATGAAGATATTGATCAAACCATAGAGGCGTTTGGGAGTATTCTAAATTAGTAGTCGTTCCTGAACAATGATGTTCTGGTTACATTAATAATAATAAAATTTTTAAAGTAGCATAACTTCAGTAAGATAAATCTGTTTATAAGTACTTGCATTATAATTTGCATACATTTGAAATATCTTTTGTAAGGAGACCTTACCATGGAAAAGTATTTATCTGAGATAGATGAATTAGTAAAGATTATTCGCTCAAAATGGGCAGGTCAGCTTCAATATGGCATCATACTAGGGAGTGGATTGGGTGGTGTTGCGGATTCTGTTCAAAATAGTATAAGTATTCCCTATAATGAAATCCCCGGATGGCCGCTTTCCACTGTTAAAGGGCATGCAGGTAAAATGGTTATCGGTCAACTGGAAAGTAAAAGTGTAATGGTTATGCAAGGGCGGATCCATTTTTATGAGGGCTACACTATGCAGGTTGTAACTATGCCTGTAAGGGTTATGCAACGGCTGGGAATAAAATGCCTTATCATTACAAATGCAGCCGGAGGAGTCAACCCTAATTTCACTCCTGGAGATGTGATGCTGATTACAGACCATCTCAATTTAATGGGAATGAGTGGGCAAAATCCCTTGAGCGGACCAAATTTAGATGAATTCGGACCGCGATTTCCAGATATGAGCCAGGCTTATGATCGCGATATGATGGAGATAGCTCGTAAAGTTGCCAAAGAAAAGGGAATTAATCTTCAAGAAGGAGTTTATGCAGGCCTTAGTGGTCCCTCTTTTGAAACGCCTGCCGATCTTAGATTCCTTAGGGCTGCTGGTGTTGATGCCGTTGGAATGTCAACAGTTCCAGAGGTGACGGTAGCTCGCCACGGAAGTATGAACGTGTTGGGTTTTTCAGGTATCAGCAATAAAGCTAATCTGGATGGATCTACTGTTACCACTCACGAAGAAGTACTGGAAGCTGGACGGATTATAGCTCCAAAAATTGAAACAATCATTCGCGGTGTTTTAGGTGAAATTTAGCAATAATTATGATAGAGATTGTTCAATTCTTCTCAAAATTTTCCCTTGGGGTGTACTTAATCCTCATAATTGGGCTATTAATCTCACTCCGCAGCTTTTTAACCACTATTCGCGAACAGCGTAATTTGGTTTTTGGGTTGGAACGTGAAATAATTCATCTCCGGGTTGTTAAATCTGTAACAAGCATTATTATTATAGGGCTGTTGATTATAGGAGAATTTACCCTTGTAACCTTTCTTTCTCCAATATTACCAGCTTCAACCCTGATTACTACACCAACTATAAACCCACTCTTGATACCCCAAGGTACGCTAATTATTGGTCAGGGATCTGAGACATCATCGCCGGTTGCTACTCCATTGCAAGCGACTGGATGTATTATTGGGCAGATCAACATAACAGAACCAAAGCCTGGACAGGAAATTCGAGGCGAAGTCAAACTAATCGGTACCGCAGATATCCCAAATTTTGGATTTTATAAATATGAATTTGCCCCTCAAGGGAGTGACGCTTGGTCAACCATATTGGCAGGGCGAGAAGCTGTCGTTGATGGTGATTTGGGAAGCTGGGATTTAACCGAATTGACCCCGGGAGACTATGTTTTGCGCTTGGTGGTCTTTGATAATATAAATACCGAATTACCAATGTGCCTCATCCCGGTACGGGTCACCCAATGATTTTTGAGTAAAAGGATGCGATATGGCTGAAGTCCAAATTCGAAACGCTGTTGCTACAGATATCCATGTTGTTATGGGTTTTGACCATTCTTCAAAAAGTGATTATGTTTGGCAATTTGACCTGCAACAAGGCGATGGTCAGGTAGGTGCAATTTTTCGAGAGATTCGCCTCCCCCGTTCAATAACTATTCGATATCCAAAATCTATTTCCACCTTGCCAGATGTATGGAATCGGCAAAGTGAAATGATCGTCGCTGTTGTAGAAAATGGAGTTTGCGGGTACTTGCGAGTGACGGATTTTGTGGTTCCGGAAACATCATGGATTACCGATTTGGTAGTGGCTCAGGGATATCGCAGAAAAGGGATCGGTAAAAGTCTGATCCTTGCGGCTCAAAACTGGGCTGCTGAACGACAAAAAACACAAGTAATAGTTGAAATGTCAGCCAAGAATAACCCGGCAATAAATTTGGTTAAGAAAATGGGGTATGAATTCTGCGGTTATAATGACAATTATTATTCTTCAAATGATGTTGCTCTATTTTTTGGCCGGGTATTACGCTCATAAGCTGTCTAATTGGTAGGAATGAATGAATAGCGGATGGTTGAATGAAGTACTGGGGGGGATAGTCACATTAAATCAGATATTAACCGCTGGTATCGCGATAACGGCTTTCTCTTTATTTTTTTATTCCCTTTCATTTAATTTGCGAGACCGGGTTGCGCGCTCTTTTGCCATTATTTTGTTATGCGTAGTAGTGGTTTTTACGAGTGAAGCTCTCGGGAGCGCATCCATATCAAGTGAAGTAATTAATTTCTTCTTGCGATTTGAATGGTTTGGAATTGTATATTTACCTGCTGCTTATTTGCATTTTTCCGATGCTTTGCTTGTTACAACAGGTCGCCCTTCTAGAGGCAGACGTAGAAATGCAGTGAGATTTTTATATGTAATATCAACTTCATTTTTGATATTGTTATCTGCAAATAAATTGCTTGGTCCTTTAGTTACAGATGCTCAACCAGCACCCCATCTACAACGCACTTTTTGGACTGAAGTATTTACAATTTATTATATTGGTACAATGCTCTGGGCTTGGATAAATTTTGGCAGGTCTTTCAGGCATACTCTGACAAGCTCTGGAAGAAGACGAATGTTATATTTACTTGGAGGAGCGACTGCTCCTGCGATTGGTTCATTTCCTTTCTTGTTATATGGTTCTACATTAGCTGCAAATTATCCCCTTGTTTTTTGGGGTATAGCGTTAATTAATAACTTGATGGTGGGTGGATTAATTATCTTGATGGCTTATGCGGTGGCTTTTTTTGGAGTTTCTTGGCCAGACAGGGTGGTAAAAAGCCGTTTGTTCAAATGGATTATGCGTGGTCCGGTGACTGCATCTATAACGTTGGGGGTTATGACTATTGTAAGAAGAATTGGTGAAATGTTTGGAATTGTATACACCAGTGCAGTTCCTGCATCCATGGTTGTAATAGTTCTTCTTATGGAGCATACCATTACTTTGGCAGCTCCATTTTGGGAGAGATGGATATTTTTCGGAAACGATCGAACTGATTTAATATTATTGCAGCGCTTGGAAGAGAGATTGATCACAAAAGGAGATTTTCGCCAATTTCTTGAGGCTATTCTGGCCGCCGTCCGGGATCATATTCAATCCCACTCGGCATTCGTTGCAGGTATGAATGATAACAAGATTTCCCTTCTGGTATCGACCGGTACTTCCCAATTAATTAATGAGGATAACCTTGGAGAGGCGTTGGAAATAATCAATAATTCAGAAGAACAGCTTAATGATTATTTTACTTGGGGGGAATATTGGATTTTCCCGTTATATCAGGTGCCAACCCGTGAAGAGTCTTCTAAAAAACTTATTGGCTTGATTGGAGCAACCAGACAAAAAGATCAGTATTTACTTGAAGAACAACGTCAATCCCTGGAGTTGTTATTACAAAGAGCATCCCTTGCTTTGCAGGATCGAATATTGCAGGAAAGTGTATTTCGATCCCTGGAAGAATTGCAACCCAAAATTGATCTTTTTCAAAAATGGCGTGCAGTAGGAAGATATGATAGTAAAACAAGTCTCTTGGCAGATGATCTTCCTCCTGAAGCCGATCTGGCAAATTTGGTAAAAGAAGCCTTGACGCATTACTGGGGAGGACCTAGATTATCGCAGAGTCCTTTATTGCAACTCCAGATAGTTCGGCAGGCATTTAATGATCATAATGATAACCCTTCCAATGCACTCCGGGCTATATTAAGAAAAGCGGTGGATGGAATTCGTCCGGAAGGAGAACGTCGCTTTACAGCAGAATGGATTCTGTTCAATATTTTGGAGTTGAAATTTATTGAAGGAAGAAAGGTTAGGGATGTTGCTTCCAGGTTGGCAATGTCTGAAGCTGATTTATATCGTAAACAGCGTGTAGCCATCGAAGAAGTGGCACGGATTATTATTGAGATGGAACGGCAGTCGCATTAACTGTTTCAAGCCAATGAAGGTAGGAAAATTTATGGAAAACAATCAATTAGCTACCGAAAAATTAACTCCGATTGATGATGCCTGGTGGGAATCGATTTTGGCAGAAGATGAAATTCCAAGCAACAAAAAAAACTCCAAGGCAAGTTTTGGGATAAAAAGATCAAATATCGATCTAAATTGGGAACATGCCATAGAAATTTTTGAACGAGATCAAATAATTATTATGAATGTGATTAATTTAAATAAAGGTGGATTGCTGGTTGAACAAAAAGATATCCATGGATTTATTCCTTGTTCGCATTTGGTTGATTTATCGCCAAATATGAATAAAGAAGAACGGGATAGATCCCTCACAGCCTATTTAGGGAAAAAAGTAAGATTAAAGATAATTGAATGTTTACCCGCGGAAGGCAGATTGGTTTTTTCAGAACGTGCGGCGCAGACAGAGTCAGGACGAAGAACAGAATTAATGGAAAATTTACAGGTTGGGCAGAGTGTTTGTGGAGTAGTGACGAATATTACTGATTTTGGTGTTTTTGTAGACCTCGGTGGTGTGGAAGGACTTATCCATATTTCGGAACTATCTTGGGGTCGCGTTGATCACCCTTCTAAAATTCTTACGTTAGGACAAAAAGTAAATGTTATTATCCTAGAGATCCAACCTGACCGGTGTAGAGTGGCATTAAGTTTAAAGCGACTGGCGCCCAATCCTTGGATTGGTGTTGAGGAGATCTACTCTGAAAATCAAATTGTTCCTGTTGAGATAACCTCACTTACTACTTATGGGGCATTTGCTCGAGTGGATGATTGCATTGAAGGTTTGATCCATTTTTCTGAGATCCCATTGATGGATAATGAGAAAATTAAAGATGTGCTTAAACCAGGCGATAAGATCATGGTCAAGATACTAAAAGTGGATATATCCCGACAGCGTCTGGGTCTGAGTTTGAATTTTCAAAAATCGGAAAGGAATTAATGCCTCCTAATATTAAAAAGCCTAATCAATCATCAAGGGGTAATCAAACCTCAACAAATACTCCAGTTGAAAAGGATTGGCTGGACAATGTTCAACACTTTAAAAGTCATTTTGGACGATTTTTATGGGATGCTACAGGAGTTGTTTTAATAGCTTTCGGGTTATTGGTTTTTGTTGGAATAATTGGATTATCAAAGGGGACATTCTTATCACCCTTGATCAATTGGATCTCTATCTGGTTGGGATGGGGGAACCTGATTATAGTAATTATGGCAATATTAGGCGGAATCCTAGCTATTAAACATGGACGTGCGCCTATTCAAATTAAATGGTCACAAGTCATATACTTTGAATTAACTAGTTTCATCTCATTAGCGCTTTTAACAATTATTGGTGGTAACTCCCTTACACAAGTTGAAAGCGGGTGGTGGGGTGGAAGATTAGGATGGGCTTTGGTTTTTTTGGTGCAAAAAGTAATTGGGGAAATTGCAGGGAATGTTATTATTATTTTTCTGTGGGCAATAGTCCTGATGGGATATTTTGGATTGTGGGAAAAAATTGAAAACTGGTTGCTTAAACACATAGGCGAAAATCCATCAACAACTCTTTCAGACCTAAAACTCGGTAATGAAAATCAACCTTATGCGATAGATGATTCAAAACATAATGTAACCAAGGCTAAATTACGAAAATCAAAAAAAATTGAGATTCCACCAGAATTTCGTAAATCGCTAGTAATTTCAGAGAATCAGGAAGAAAAAGTTATTAATCCTCCCCCTCGGGGAGATCGCTTACCTCCAATGAGTATACTCTCAAGTGAGCAAAATATTAGACCTGATGAGCGTAACATAAATCAAACAGCAGGATTAATTGAAAAAACATTGGCTGATTTTGGTATCCCCGCTAGAGTCGTTGGCTTTCGCATTGGGCCTACTATAACTCAATTTGCTGTAGAGCCTGGTTTTTTTGAAAAGGGCGGTACTGATAACGGTGACGTCAACCGTCAAAAAGTGCGAATTGCCCAAATTGCAGGGCTTTCGAAAGACTTGGCTTTGGTCCTTTCGGCTGAACGTTTGAGGATAGAAGCACCTGTCCCTGGTCGTTCATATGTTGGTATTGAAGTTCCCAATTTGCGCTCTTCAACTGTTCGATTGCGTCCGATCCTGGAATCCGAATCTTTTTATAAGGTTGGATCACAATTAGCAATTGCATTGGGAAGAGATGTTTCTGGTCAACCTGTTGTCGCTGATTTGGCACGAATGCCGCATGTCTTGATAGCTGGCACAACCGGATCTGGAAAATCGGTGTGCATCTCTGCACTTGCGACTTGTCTGGCAATGAATAATACGCCGGATGATTTAAAATTGGTTATGATCGACTCAAAAATGGTGGAGCTGATTCGATTTAATGGTTTACCTCATTTGTTAGGTAAAGTGGAGACAGAAATTCAACGTATATTGGGAGTATTACGCTGGATTGTGGTGGAGATGGAGCATCGCTACAAACTACTTGAAGCTGCACGTGTGCGCGATCTTGAAGGTTATAATAAACGCCTTCTCCGCCGCAAAGAAGGTGTACCTTTGCCGCGTATTGTGGTGTTAATAGATGAATTGGCAGATCTTATGATGTCTGCTCCGGATCAAACAGAACATAATCTTGTTCGATTGGCACAAATGGCTAGAGCTACAGGTATACATCTCATTGTAGCGACACAAAGACCTAGCACTGAAGTTGTTACTGGCTTGATCAAGGCAAATTTTCCTTCAAGAATTTCCTTTGCTGTGGCATCAGGAATTGATTCTCGCGTTATTCTTGATTCTCAAGGTGCAGAGACACTTCTTGGGCATGGAGATATGCTTTTCCTGAATCCTGAAATTGGAAATCCGATCCGTGCACAAGGTGTTTTGATCACAGATCAGGAAATAGAACGAATGATATCTTTCTGGCAAAAATCAAGTCCAAACCTGGACGAACGTCCACCATGGGAAACCCTCTTGAGTGAACCGGATGAGGGTGAGGATGGTGTCATGATAGAACATGCCATTGTATTATTAAAAAAAGAGCAACGTGCAAGTGCATCAATGCTTCAGAGAAGATTGCGAATTGGGTATCCAAGGGCTGCTCGGTTGTTGGATCGTTTGGAAGAGATGGGGATAGTAGGACCTTCCACTGGTGGTGGCCGAGATCGGGATGTTTTAATTGACGCCGACGATGATCTGGAAGATGAAATATACTAAGGATGAGAAAGGCTCTCTGGGATTTTCCGTGTAGGTGAGTGATATGGGGGTGTTTTATGGTCGTAGCGCGCAAAACACCCCCTCTCAATCCTTTACCACGCAAAATTCCACAGAAACACTAGTAAAATTACCTGAAATATGTCCTTAGGTGGTATTATTAAAGCTTGTAAAAAATTCGAATGAAAGGATTCAAATAATCCACTCATGAATGAAGAAAGAAAATCATTTAGTGATCTCTTGCGTATATGGTTTAAATGGGTAACTGATCCCCTCGGAGCTTTTTTTAATAAGTTGGGGATCCGCCCTAATACAATGACCATACTTGGGGTTTTCGGAACAACTTTGGGCGCTTTTATGATCGCTCAAGGAAATATGTTGTGGGGCGGATTATTAATATTGATCTCAGTCCCATTTGATGCGCTTGATGGAACCATGGCGCGTTTGCGTGGAGAGGCTAATGAATGGGGGGCATTTGTAGACTCGGTAGCAGATCGATATTCTGAGCTAATTACATATGCAGGATTATTATATTTTTATTTGTTTACAAGCCCTGATAATTTTGCCAGTTTTCTGGTGTTTATATCTGCCGCAGGCTCTGTGCTGGTATCTTATATAAAAGCCCGGGCAGAATCATTAGGTTTGTATGCAAAAGGTGGCCTTCTCACACGGGTTGAAAGATATATTGTACTTGCGCCAGCTTTGGTATTTAACCAGCCATTAATAGCGCTATGGATTTTAGCGATTTTGACAAATGTTACTGCAATCCAGCGAATATATATCGTGCGGAAGGATGCCTATCGAAAACATTTTATTAATAACGGAGATAAACATGATTGATGGTTTTGATATTCCTCTGCCATTTCTTAGCCAACCGTTCCATATATATTTTTATGGCATTCTAATTACTTTAGGTGTTTTGGCTGCTGCTGTGGTTGCGCAATTTGAAGCAAAGCGACGTGGATTAAATCCGGAAATAATTCTAGATATGTTGTTCTGGTTGGTTATTGCTGGGATCGTCGGAGCACGTGTCTGGCACATATTAACTCCTCCTCCATCAATGGTGGAGCGTGGAATTACGACAATGTATTATTTTACACATCCGCTAGAGATGTTGGCAATTCGTAATGGAGGATTAGGAATACCTGGTGCTGTGATAGGTGGTGTAATTGCTCTTTGGATATATTCCCGAAAATATAAATTAGATTTCTTGACTTGGGCAGATATAGCTGCACCAGGTCTTGCGTTAGCACAAGCAATTGGCCGCTGGGGAAATTTTTTCAACCAGGAACTTTATGGAGCCCCTACGAATGTACCATGGAAATTATTTATAGATTCTGCGCATCGGTTACCTGGTTACGAGAGTATTAGTTATTACCACCCGCTTTTCTTATATGAGTTCTTATGGAACCTTGGAAACGCAATTTTCTTATTAGTGATAGGCAGGAAGTATACAAAATTTTTGAAACCTGGGGACCTTTTGTGGATATATATGATAACGTATCCTATAGGAAGGTTCTTCCTTGACTTTCTTCGTATGGATGCATCTGAAGTTGCAGGAATTAATGCCAATCAATCATTCATGGTTTTAGTTGCTATAAGCGCTGTAGTTTTATTAGTCATACGTCATCGGCCATCAAAGAAGAACCTAAGATAGAATTAGTACTAAATACCAACAATGATTGAAACCAACGATTTAAGCAAATGTTTTGGCGAATTCTGGGCTGTAGATGGAATCACATTGACAGTCAAGCCAGGCCAGGTATTGGCTTTGCTAGGGCAAAACGGTGCTGGGAAAACGACAACAGTTCGATTGTTGACATCTTTGTTGTCTCCTTCACGCGGTTCTGCAAGAATTCAAGGATATGATGTCGAAAAAGAACCAGACAAAGTTCGTTCGGTGGTGGGTGTATTAACCGAGCAGCATGGTTTGTATTTGCGGATGACAGGTTTGAATTACTTGGATTATTTTGGCCAAGTATACAAGATAGATGCTTCCACAAGATTATCCCGTAGCCGTAATTTGTTGGAATTATTTGGCCTTGAGAAAGCAGCTTCCCAGAGGATAGGTGAATACTCGAAGGGGATGCGGCAGAAATTAGCCCTCGCTCGTACATTGATTCATGAACCTCCGGTGCTCTTGTTGGATGAGCCAACTTCCGCCATGGACCCGGAGAGCGCCAGATTGGTACGGGATTCGATTATCAGTCTGCGTTCAACCAATCGATCGATTGTGATTTGTACGCACAACTTATCAGAAGCAGAATCACTTGCAGATCAAATTGCAATTGTATACAATGGCCGCATTCTCATTATAGGGCAAGTTGAAGAACTAAAAAGGAAAATATTGGGACCTGTTGAATATGAAATTCAAATTAGCGGGGATTGGCCGACAAGTTTAATTAAATTGCCAACAGGTGTATCCTTGGTTAAGAATGGTATGAATTCTCGTACATTTCAGGTGGAAGATCCTTGTTCGGCAAATCCTCAATTACTAAAAGAGTTAATTAGAAGAAAAATTGATGTGATATCAGTTAAAGAGGTACCTCGCTCTATCGAACAAGTTTATCTAAAAGTTATGGAACAGGTGCGCAATGCGTGAAAGCCTACGAGAACGCATTAGTCCGGTCTGGTTAATTGCCCGTCGCGAGCTCTATGACCAACTCCGGGATTGGCGCATAATTGTGCCAATGGTTATATTAACCATTTTTTTCCCATTCCTGATGACATATACCGCAAAACAAGCGTTGGATTTCGTAGCTTCTTATGGGGGGGGTACTCTGATCCCTGAACGATTGGTTCCTTTTCTCCTTATGGTTGTGGGTTTCTTCCCGATAACAGTTTCACTTGTGATTGCATTGGAATCATTCGTTGGGGAGAAAGAAAGAGGTACGATAGAACCGTTACTGAGCAGCCCATTAAAAGATTGGCAGATTTATCTGGGCAAGTTATTTGCTGCATCAAGTGTCCCGTTGTTCACGGCTTATTTGGGTATTAGTGTTTTTCTATTCTGGCTTAAAATCGAAAATATCGCCATCCCTGACTTAAACTTGATTGCTCAGACGGTTATTCTTACTACTGTACAAGGTCTGTTGATGGTCAGTGGGGCTATCATTATATCAACCCAGGCCACATCAGTCCGATCGGCAAATTTATTATCATCATTTATTGTTATCCCAATTGCAATTTTGATTCAGGGAGAGAGTGTTCTTATGTTCTGGGGGAACAATCAAGTATTGTGGCTGGCAGTTTTGGGTGTCTCAATTTTAGGGTTACTCATGGTGAGAGTGGGGATGGCGCATTTTCAGCGGGAAGCCCTTCTAGGCAGGGAAATCGATATCCTTAATTTTAGATGGATTATTGGAAAATTTTGGGAGTCTTTTTCAGGAAGTTGTGATAATATCTTCGGTTGGTATCATCGAGTAATACTAAAAACTTTAAAGAAGATGCGGATTTCCATAATTTTATTAATAATATTGGGTATATTTACAGCTTTAGTTTCGTATTATTATGTTTTATCTTATGATATTTCTTTGTCACCCAATCCAGGCACAATACCTGACGACGTCAGTCAGATACTTGAAACTGGATTTGGTCCATTTAGTGATATCAACATATCTTTTCAATATATACTAAGCAACAACCTGAAGGCAATTGGAATGATTCTTGTGCTTGGGTTGGTATCCTTCGGAGTGCTTGGGGTTATTGTATATATTGGAAATATTGGATTGATCGGGGCAGTTTTAGCATTTGTAAAAATAATCGGATATTCCCCCTCACAGATCGCTTTTTCAGGGATATTACCNCATGGGATATTTGAACTTCCGGCGATTATTCTATCGTCTGCAGCCGTTCTACATATAGGTATTATGNTGGTNACTCCTAATTCCCAAAGATCACTNGGNGAAATATTCATTGAGTCANTNGCAGATTGGGGAAAAATATCGATTGGATTGGCGTTGCCATTGCTGGCGATTGCTGCNGCGATCGAAACATGGGTGACGCCAAATTTGATTTTATCCGTGATAAAGTGATAGGGTAAAAAATAGAATAAAAAGGTGTAGTTATGCCTAAATTAATAATTTTAGGTTCATCGAATTCAATTCCCGACGCAAACCATGAAAATACTCATATGGTATTGGTTGGTAAAAATTCAACAGTATTAATTGATTGTGCAAATAACCCCATTATTAGATTGAGCCAAGCAGGAATTGATTTTAATAATTTGACGGATATTATATTGACTCATTTTCACCCTGATCATGTTTCAGGTGTACCTTTGTTATTAATGGACATGTGGCTTATGGGGAGAAAAAGAGCATTAAATATTTTTGGCCTCCATTATACATTGGATAGAATGGAAGATTTGATGGGGTTTTATGGCTGGTCTGATTGGCCAAATTTTTTTCCGGTTGCGTTTTATCGGCTTCCTGCCAGTGAGATGGTTTCAGTCATAAGTAATGATGAATTCACAATCCATGCTTCTGTTGTAAATCATATGATCCCCTGTATAGGTTTAAGGTTGGAAAGCAAAATAAGTGGAAAAGTAATCGCTTATTCTTCGGACACTGAGCCGTGTGATCAAGTTGTCCGATTGGCTGAAAAAGCGGATGTTTTGATTCACGAAGCCACTGGTGTAAGTCATGGACATTCTTCGGCTTCACAAGCAGGTGAAATAGCAGAAAAAGCCAAAACGAAGAATTTGTATCTAATCCATTACCCTACAGGTGATGCTCCAACTGAAAGCTTGATTCCGGATGCCAAAATAAAATTTGATGGACCAGTTAATCTAGCGGAGGATTTTTTAACTTTAAATCTATAATAGACAAATTTTATAAATCTTGATAAATGAAATTGCCTCTACTCAACTATTAAGTAGGAGTTCTTGTCAATATTTGCGACCTAAGGAATTCTATAAATATACTTGCATTAACCATCTATAAAAGGGATTTTCTTGAATTGAAAGTGAGTAAATGATATGCGTATACTGATTTCTGGCGGAACAGGGATGATAGGCAAGCAGCTTGTTGCTCGCTTGCAAGAAAGTGGTCATGAACTATGGATTCTCACTAGAAGTGTAAATAAAGGGCATAGTTTACCCCGAGTAAAAATGATTCATTGGGATGGATCAAGCTTGGGCCAGTGGAGTGAGCTTGTGAACCAGGTGGATGCAATCATTAACCTGGCAGGTGAAAATATTGGGTCAAAACGTTGGTCGGTCAAACGCAAAAACCTGATTATCGATTCCAGGGTAAATGCTGGAGAAATATTAACAGAAGCGATAACCAATGCAAAGAAACGTCCGAATGTTTTTATTCAAGCCTCGGCAATTGGATTTTATGATAAAAAAAATTCCGAGATTATGAGTGAAGATAGCACTATTAGCAATGATTTTTTAGGAAATATTTGCAAAAAATGGGAGGAATCCAGTTTAAAAGTTGAAACCATGGGTATTCGGAGGGTTGTTATTCGCACGGGAGTTGTCCTCGCAAAGGAGGATGGAGCCCTGAATAGAATGTTGATCCCCTTTAATTTTTTCCTTGGAGGACCGATCGGTAATGGGAAACAGATGGTCTCATGGATACACCAATCTGATGAAATATCTGCAATCCAATTTTTACTCGAAAATGAAAAAGCCAAGGGAGTTTACAATTTGACCGCACCTTATCCAACAACCAATGCGAACNTNGGAAAAAATCTGGCAAAAATTACGAAACGACCATATTGGATACCAGTGCCTGCTTTTATATTGCGATTCTTTTTAGGAGAGATGAGTTCTTTAGTTTTGGATGGGCAAACAGTTTCTTCTAAAAAATTGATTGATGCAGGTTTTTCATTTAAATTTGAAAAAATTGAAGATGCCTTAATAAATATTATGGCTTGAAACTCAAAATTATTGTATAATCGAATTGTGAAAAACTTAAACGCTTTTGTTTACTATTACTATGTCCATCCCTGAATTGTTGCGGATGGTTGTACGCGCCTGCCGCAGCAGGCGCTTTTTTTTTCTCCTTTCTAAATTATTTTCCGGGAGGTATTGTGAATATTGAGGATCAAGTAGCCTTGTTGATGCAAGGTACGGAATATGGTGATGTGGAGCTGACTGCTTTTATGGAAGGTGAACTTCGTCAAAGATTGAAACAAGCAGAAAAAGAAGATCGACCTCTGAGAGTCTATTGTGGGTATGACCCTACATCTACAGATTTGCATCTGGGGCATACGATCACTATGAGGAAACTGCGCCAATTTCAGGATCTAGGCCATGATGTTACTTTTCTAATAGGAAGTTATACAGCATTGGTAGGGGATCCATCTGACAAGAATAAAGCCCGTCCTGTTTTGACTCAAGAGCAGGTGGCCAATAATGCGAAGACATATGCTGACCAGGCTTTTCGAGTTCTGGATAAGAATAAAACATCTGTTCGGTATAATGGTGAGTGGTTATCTGAATTGAGTTTGGTGGATCTGATCAAGTTGGGTCAAAATTTTACAGTACAACAATTTTTGACTCGTGAAAATTTTTCAAAAAGAATGGCAGCTAATGAACCAATTTATCTGCATGAAACTTTTTATGCATTAATGCAGGGATATGATGCAGTTGCCATGCAAACAGACGTTCAGGTAGGTGGTACTGACCAATTATTTAATATTATCGTCGCCGGAAGGAAACTTCAGGAAGCACTTGGTCAAAAACCGCTCGTAGGAATAATCTGTGGGATTTTACCAGGAACAGATGGTTTTCAAAGAATGTCTAAGTCGACTGGTAATGTTATTCCAATCAATACTACGGCTGATGATATGTATGGAAAGATCATGAGTATTCCTGATGATGCAATGATCAAGTATTTTCGGTTGGCGACGCGCTTATTACCGGGAGATATTGATCTAATAGAAAAGGATCTGGAATCTGGTCAACTACATCCTCGCGATGCAAAAATGAAACTAGCCCTTGAAATTGTCTCTATATTCTATGGTTCATCAGAAGCATTGAAGGGAGAATCGGCTTTTATTCGCCTTTTTCAAAAAGGTAGTTTACCCAATGACATGCCTGAATTCGAACTTCAGTCTGGAGATACAGTTTTAGATATTATGGATAAAGCCGGCCTGATTGCCAGTAAGAATGAGGGACGCAGGTTGATACAGCAAAATGGCGTACGTTTGGATGGTGAAGTACTAACAGATAGTCAATTTGAGGTAACACAAACAGGAATCCTTCAAGTCGGAAAACGGAAGTTTATTCGCCTTGTGAAATAAATAATCGGTCCCAAAAGCATCTATTGGGGGCTGATTATTAAGGTTGTAGCGATGCTTTAATTAAGGATTGACCAATATCCTTTGCAAGGAATGAATTTTCTTCCTCCAACAAAATTGTTATTACAAGAGGTGCACCTTTCCAATCTGAATTTGTTCCTGCCATATACCATGTCAGAATTCGATCTTCCAGGCTATCATTTATTGTATTTGCAAATTCCCAATACGGCTGCTTGGTTACTAATAATTGATTGACAATTTTTTCGACAGATCCACTTGGGAATACTTGTACAGGATCAGAGAGTGCAGGAAGAATGACCCAGCCGAATTGGGGAGATTTAACTGCCATTGCCAGTCTTGCTGGAGGGCGTAGTCCATCATTGCTTAATACCGCTGCTGCCAATGCCATTTGCAAAGGGCTGACGAGTAAATCATCTGTGGATGTAACTGCCTGAACAACTGGCAGATTTAATACTGGGGTGGTATAAAAACCTAACTTTTGGTAAAGGTTAATATGACTCTCTGTAATTGTCTTATCTGGTAATCCTGCCGTTATTAAAAAAGGATAAAGCGCGTTGCCTGGTGGATACAATCCTTGCGCTGCTCGATTTATCAATGGACGATCTAAGTCAAGTGAAAGAGTTGAACCGATTTCGTCAAGAAGATTAGGATCATAGTTTGGATGAGAAGACATCACTAATATCTCACCGCTGGCTGAATTAAGTATGACTACAGCTCCTTTATGTGTGTCCATTAATTCATCTGCTTTTCTTTGTAAATCTAAATTGATACTCAGACGAATGTCCAGCCCGGGCGGAGGTTGCCCGTAAAGCAAATGATCCCACCAAATTAAACTGGAATTATTCCCTTCTAAACCTCGCAGGTAACCATCAAGACTAAATTCCATCCCTGCCTGTCCATATATATTGTTAGTATAGCCAGTGATAGGGGAAAGGTTCGGGTACAGATAAACACGAGTGTATTCTCCAGAGATGCCATCAGTTAAATTGATGGGTTCACCCTTGTGAGAAATAATCGAACCCCGTTTTACATATCGGTCTGAAATTGAACGGCGGGCATTATCGGTTCGAGCTAATAATTCTGGACCTCGCCAGATCGACCACCACCCATTCACTAGAGAAACAGATATCAACCCAATAGCAAGAAAATTTCCCAGAAAGATGTATGGTTTAGGGTTGAGAATAGTAAAAGGTTCAAGTTCGGATTTATTGCTTATTATTAACAAGAGTAAAAGAGCAAAGAATGATGTTAACAGAGAAGAACCACCATATGAAACAAAAGGTAGAGTAACACCCGTAAGAGGTAAACCGCGGAGGTTACCTCCGATAATAAGGATGCTTTGAGCTATGACATAGGCTGTTAGCCCGGCTGCCAGATACCTTTGAAACCGATCAGTAGCATGCAGCGCGATTCGGATACATCTGGCAGAAAAAATCCCCAGGATTGAAAATAAACCAATTGTTCCAACCAAACCAATTTCTTCAGAAATTGCAGTAAATATAAAATCTGAAATGGCGACAGGAACCAGACTTGGGCTACCCCCTCCTGGGCCGCGACCGAATAGCCCTCCGTTGGCAATAGCCAAGAGAGATTGAACAATTTGATATGAGCCCCCTGTCGGGTCGAGCCAGGGGTTTAACCAGGCATCCACACGTATACGCACCACATCAAATAATAAATATCCAATGATGGCTGAAATAATCAACCCTATTATGCTGGATATGAGAACCTTTTTGTTTCCGGATGAGATATATAGGAGTACGGTATAAAGAAAGATAAATATTGAAGCTGTACCCAGATCTCTTTGGAAGATGAGAATAGATAATGCCACACCTGTTACAAGTATTGTGGGTAAAACAATTTGTAGGATACGTAATTTGAGAGGTATTCGATCTGCAAAATAAGCTGCAAGATATATAACAAGCAACAATTTTAGTGGCTCTGATGGTTGAAAATAAACGCCACAACATCCCAGCCATAAGCGAGGACCACTTCCAAGTGGATTAACACCAAGAATAAATGTCAATATGGTTATTAATAAACCACTCGCAAGCCATAGATATTTATATTTTCGCAAAAAATTTAAATTATTAGGTAAGCGAAGGCAGAAAATAAAAGCAATACCGACAACCAGTAACCAAATAGTTTGGCGAAGCCCAAATTCAGGAACTAATCGCCAAATAGTTAAGATTCCCCATCCAGAAATTAATGCTGCAATTGGAAATAAGAAAGGATCGCTATCGGGTAAATATTTCTGTAATTGGTTGTTAACTATAAATGCGACTGTTACCCATAAAATAAAACCGATCCAATGGCCCCATAATAAATCGGCATGCCAGCTGCGTTCGCGGGATGCTGGGGAAAAAGTAAGCGCTATAGCATAGATGAATAGAAATAATGTCGCCAATTTCAAAAGGCGAATTTGCAATTTATTATTGTTGGAGCTTATATTTTTAGTGTTACTGGATGTATTTGCCAATCAATAGTTCCAATTTCTCGCGAGTTTCAGAAGGGACGTAGCTTTTGTTAGTGATCAATGCACTTTCCAAGGCTGATGTGCAGGGACAATCGGGGTTAGGGGTTATTGCTGGAATCAAGTTTCGAATTGCTTCTTGTGCCACAGATGTATTTTCCAATAGTACTTTGATCACCATTTCAACAGTTACGGGAGATTCAGCGGTACGCCAGACATCGTAATCTGTTACATGTGCCATGACCGCATAGCACATCTCGGCTTCTCGTGCCAAAAAAGCTTCCGGTGAGGTGGTCATACCGATTATGGACATACCCCATGAGCGAAATACATTGGATTCAGCTTTTGTCGAAAAGCGGGGTCCTTCAATTGTTAAAAAAGTACCACCGACATGTATTTTTTTTGCACTGGTCTTTTTGAGTGTATCAATAAATAAATTACCTAATCTATTGCAGAATGGTTCTGCAACACCAACATGAGCAACAATTCCATCTCCAAAAAATGTACGAATTCGACCGCTGGTATTGTCAAAGAGCTGATCTGGGATGACAATATCACCCGGGGCGTAGTCTTCCCTTAGGGATCCACAAGCGCTTATGCTGACTATATTTTGTACCCCCAATAATTTTAAAGCAAAAATGTTGGCACGGTAATTTACTTCAGATGGACTAATTTGGTGACCTTGGCCATGTCTGGCTAAGAATGCAACCCGCTTTCCTTCTAATATTCCAGTTATAACTGGTGCACTTGGTTTACCAAAAGGAGTATCCAAAGAATGCTCTTGTATATCCTCTAATCCGGGAAGATTATAAAGACCAGAACCTCCGATGATAGCCAGGGTGATTGGTTCAATCATTGTTATCTCCGTTGTCTCTATATATATATTTAGTTGCGGGTTTATTTTGAATTTCACCCGAAATTGTTATTGTCAAAGTATGTAATCCGCAGATGATCTCATCTCCAGTAATTACTACAACAGGAGTGATTAATGGTTGATCGTTGATCAGTGTGCCATTTTTTGAACCTAGATCTTCCAACCACCACTGTGCATGATGGAATCTCAGACGAGCGTGATGATTGGACACATTCTCATCAGTCAACTGTAAATCACACTTCCCATCTCGACCAATAGTGATTTCATCTGACTCAAAATACTGAATTCGATTGGGAGCTTCAATCGCATGGATTGCCAGGGTGATGGTCGGAATTTTTCGATTGGAAAGCCAATTTCCTTGGCGCTTATTCTCTTTCCAAAGATAATAAAATAAGACCAATATAAAAGCGTAAAGACTGATACTTAATAATATTCTTAAGATAAGAAAAATAATTGCTGTCATTCGATTGATTTTCATCCTTAAGATTTATTACTTTTGAGTGGTTGGATGAAACTGCATGAATTAGGGTGAGTAGATTCTTCCTTTTTATGAGATGAAGGGAGGTCCTGACCAAAGATCAAAGTGATCCCTGCCAGTGAGATCACATCTCCTGGATACAGGACACTTTGATTTATTCGATCTCCATTTACATAAGTACCACCTGTAGAATTAAGGTCAAAAACTACAAAACGGCCTTTGATTTCCCTTATCTGGGCATGATTCCGTGAGATGCGAGGATCATCAATTACAACATGATTATCCAACCGGCGACCGATGTTGGTGACGGATTGATCAATTGAGATGATTTCAGAACCGTGCAGAATAAGAAATGAATTGTTGGGACTGTTGTTCTCCAAATTCTTATTCCCGTTACCCATTTGCATTCCGTGAGTTTCGGATACATCACCCAGGCTAAAAGATGCGTAAACCTTTACATCATTATCACTCATGGAGTTGTCTACGGAAGTGGATAAAGTGGGTTTGGATGAAAACACAAAACCAGCTTCCCGGCCTGCAGCTTCAAGTGCATTAGCCAATTCATCCAGTAAACCAGACTTTTGCCTCCACCTGGACAAATTGGCAGGGTTTGCAACGATCACATACACATTCGGAGCAAGGTTGCTTTTATCTTCCTGGGTTTTAATTTGAGAATACATTACAGACGCAAGTTTTTGCGAAATTTGATCTTCAGGTTTCCCGCCCGGGATGAGATTCATCAAGCGGTCTTCTATGAGTGATTTTAAGCGTGCTTCCAGATTCTCTAGTGTGCTCATTTTGCATTGCCTTTTAAATAGTATAAGTATTAATGATTATAGAGGCTGGGATGTGTTTAAGCAAGGCTTTTTTGAGCCGATGAATTATTCGGTCTTTATCGAAATGCTCTTAGACTTTAGATTAAACCGATCAGGATACCAGGAGCCTATCAGGAGCAAAACCATGATGATATAAGGAAGGATATGATAAAGCGGAGTAATAATACTCCCAACAAAAAAGATGATGGATATCGCTAGTGTTATTATTGGCGCTGTTTTTTCCTGGATCACATCCCCATTTACCCAGATAAGAATCATTCCAATGATTGGGACCAGAAGGGCAGCCAGATCATGATAGTGCAGGTGAATTGAAAAGAATAGGCTGGCTAGCACAAGCAAAAC
>BS_KBA_SWE02_21mDRAFT_10000108_pt1 | contig 27726 bp, 21 predicted proteins | sample BalSeasSWE02_21m_FD_9196 | JGI IMG/M metagenome (IMG submission 9196)
CGGAAGTGGCCCTTACTGTGCTTCATGCGGGCGGGAAATTCGAGGAAGGCGCCTATAAGGTCTCGGGTGGTTTGCATGGAGTGGGAATCTCAGTCGTCAATGCGCTTTCCGAATGGCTGGAATTGGAAATTTGGCAAAATGGAGAAGTCTTCGAGCAAGAATATGATCGCGGAACCCCTCGCAGTCCATTAGCCATCACTGGAAAATCAAAAAAACGTGGTACCAAAGTGGTGTTTAAAGTTGACCCGCTCATCTTTGAAGCCGTGGAATTCAGCTTCGATGTGTTAGCGCAACGCCTTCGTGAATTGGCCTTCCTTAATAAGGGGCTAGAAATCAGCCTCAAGGATGAACGAACAGGCAAGGAAAAAGAACAGGTGTTTTGCTACAAGGGCGGCATCGTGTCTTTTGTCGAACATCTCAATGAAGCGAAAACCCCCTTACATCCTCCAATTGTCGTAGAAGTCGAAAAGCCGGATCTTATTTTGGAAGTGGCGCTTCAATACAACCAAGGGTATGCCGAAAACTTATTTTCGTTCGCCAACAACATTAATACCCGTGAAGGTGGTACGCATCTCATTGGGTTTAAGTCAGCCTTAACCAGAACGATCAACAGTTATGCCACCGCAGCAGGGTTATTTAAAAAAGAGACGGAAACCCTGAGCGGCGAAGATGTTCGTGAAGGGTTGACCGCCGTCGTCAGTATCAAAATTCGCAATCCCCAGTTTGAAGGTCAGACTAAGGCCAAGCTTGGCAATAGCGAGGTGAAGGGCATTGTGGAGTCTGCGGTCAATGAGGCCTTGGGCAACTATCTAGAAGAAAACCCTGCCGTCGCGAAAAAAATTGTCGGGAAGTCTGTCGATGCTGCTCGCGCTCGGGAAGCGGCCAGAAAAGCCAAGGAACTCATCCGCAGAAAAGGCGCCTTAGACGGTGGATCGCTTCCCGGGAAATTGGCCGACTGTTCTGAAAAGGACCCCAAGTTGAGCGAACTGTATATTGTGGAGGGTGATTCAGCAGGTGGGTCGGCCAAGCAAGGACGGGATCGCCGCTCTCAAGCCATTCTGCCACTCAAGGGGAAAATTCTGAATGTCGAGAAGGCCAGATTCGACAAAATGCTTTCCAGCGAAGAGATTCGCACACTCATTATGGCGATTGGCACGGGGATTGGGCGACCAAGGGAAGACGCCGACAAAAGCAAAGAAGATAAAGATGTGTTTAATATTGAACGCGCCCGTTACCACAAAATTATTTTGATGACGGATGCCGATGTGGACGGGAGTCATATTCGCACACTCCTACTCACCTTCTTTTTCCGGCAGATGCCAGAACTTCTTGAGCGAGGGTATATCTATATTGCCCAGCCCCCTCTGTTTAAAGTGAAAAAAGGCAAAGGGGAAAAGTATCTGAAGGATGAAGGGGCGATGAATGACTATCTCTCAAGTCTTGCCGTGGAAGATGCGGAACTCTTTCTGCCTGACAGCAACGAATTTGTCACGCGGGACGCTCTGCTGCCTATTTTGCATAAACTTGTCGCCTTCGAGGGGCTCCTCACCCGTTTAGCTCAAAAACACATGGACCCATCCCTTCTGAGAGTTTTTGTTGATTTTCGCTTGTTGACCAAAGACCTGTTGAGAAATCGAAGTGAATTAGAGGCTCTCGTTCAAGAAGCCACACAGGTGCTCAGCTTCGTCTTTTCCGAAGGAACGGTCAGCTTGGATATTCAACCAGATGAAGAACATGATACCCATAAGATTGTTTGTCGTCTGTCAGGTACGGGAAACCATAAAACATATATCGTGAATCACGATCTGGTCGGGTCTGCTGATTTCCGGGAATTACAGAAATTGGCACCTGCCGTTTTAGGCTTGGGGCGTCCCCCCTATCGATTGAAACGGAAAGGCGTTGAAGCCACGTTTGCTACCAGTGCGGAACTCGTCAAAGAAATTTTGGAGTCCGGGAAAAAGGGCCTGTCTATCCAACGGTACAAAGGCCTTGGGGAAATGAATCCTGGGCAATTGTGGGATACCACGATGGACCCGGCAACGCGGAGCCTCCTCCAAGTGACATTAGAAGACACTACTGGCGTCGATGAAATCTTTACCATTTTAATGGGTGATGAAGTCGAGCCTCGTCGAAACTTTATTCAGCAACATGCGCTTGAAGTGCGCAATTTAGACGTGTAATGGGAGTCTCAGAACATTCTCATAACTAAATGGTAAAAAGTCCGGTAATGAGAAACGGAAGGTCTTTCACTCCTGGCTTCTTACTTCTTACTTTTCACTTCTAACTTTTCCAAAACCAATGCCACCTGAAGAACGCCTTACACAAATTGCCATAGAAGATGAAATGCGTTTGTCCTATTTGGACTATGCGATGAGCGTCATCGTGGGCCGTGCCTTGCCCGATGTGCGTGATGGCCTCAAGCCTGTGCATCGCCGCATTCTCTATGGCATGAATGAAATGGGGTTGGGAGCTGCGCGACCCTATCGGAAGTCAGCGAAAATTGTTGGCGAAATCATGGGCAACTTTCACCCCCATGGTGATTCAGCTATATACGATACCTTGGTCCGTATGGCGCAGAATTTCAATATGCGCTATCCGTTGGTAGATGGTCAGGGCAATTATGGCTCAGTGGATGGCGATCCGGCCGCAGCCATGCGGTACACCGAAGCCCGATTGACCAAGGTGGCTGAAGAAATGCTTGTCGATATTGATCGGGAGACCGTCAATTTCACCCCGACCTATGACGAATCCTCTGTCGAACCTGTCGTCTTGCCTGCCCGCATTCCCAACTTGTTGGTCAATGGAGCGGGTGGGATAGCGGTGGGTTATGCCACCAACATTCCTCCACATAATTTAGGGGAGGTCACGACGGCTCTTATGGCCCTGTTAGATCGTCCAGAGACCACCATTCGAGAACTCATGGAATATATCCCTGGTCCGGATTTCCCAACCGCGGGATTTATTTATGGGACACAGGGAATCAAAGACGCCTATGAAACAGGTCGAGGGCTCTTAACCCTTCGTGCCAAAGCAGACATTGAAGTCGATGAAAAAACTGACCGGGGACGCATCATCGTGTCTGAGCTGCCTTATCAAGTCAATAAAGCCAAGCTCATTGAAAAGATTGCCGAGCTCATTCATGAGAAACGAATAGAAGGCATCTCCGACCTTCGGGATGAATCCGATCGGGACGGACTCCGAATGGTCATCGAGCTCAAGCGTAATGAAAATCCCACAGTCCTTCTGAATCAATTATATAAACACACCAACATGCAGACCACCTTCGGGGTGATTATGCTGGCGTTGGTGCAGAAGCGGCCGATGGTCTTAAACCTCAAGCAGATTCTTGAAGCGTTTCTTGAGCATCGCAAAGAAGTGGTCGTCCGCCGAACCGCTTACGATCTGCGTAAGGCCGAGGAGCGGGCGCACATTTTAGAAGGTTTGAAACGGGCGCTGGAATCACTCGATGCCGTGATTGCTCTCATTCGTGGTGCCTCCTCACCTGAAACCGCGCGCCATGGCCTCATGGAACAATTTGAGTTGAGTGAATTGCAGGCCAACGCCATTTTGGACATGCGGTTACAACGACTCACCCAGTTAGAACAAGACAAACTTGCTCAAGAATATAATGAATTGCTCGCACGCATTGCGCATTTGCGGACGGTATTGGGATCCGAAGAAATGGTTCGGACTATCGTGAAGCAAGAAGTCCAAGAAATCCAAGAGCGTTTTACCGATGATCGCAGGACTCACATCGTTCCGGTTGAAGCCGAATTGAATATGGAGGACCTGATTGCAGAAGAAGAAGTCGTCGTGACTATTACTCATGCCGGTTACATTAAACGCAATGCCGCATCCATTTATCGAGCACAGCACCGTGGTGGAAAAGGCAAAGTCGGGATGGGGGTGAAAGAAGAAGATTTTGTCGAGCAGATCTTTACGGCCTCGACACACGATTTCCTCTTATTCTTTACTGATGCCGGGCGGGTGTATTGGCTGAAGGTCTATCAATTGCCGGATGTTGGCCGGGCGAGCAAAGGGAAGGCCATTGTGAATGTGTTGGCCTTGAATCCGGGCGAACGGGTGACGGCGACCTTACCGGTACGAGTGTTTAGCGCAGATCACTTTGTGGTCATGTCCACCGAAAAGGGGTATATCAAAAAAACGGATCTTTCCGCCTTTAGCCACCCCCGACAAGGCGGCATTATCGCCTTGACGTTGGAAGAAGGCGACCGGCTCCTGGGTGTCGATATTACTGATGGGACACGCGACATTCTGTTGGGCACTCGATTAGGGATCGTCATTCGCTTCCGAGAAGAAGATGTCAGGCCTGTCGGTCGAACGGCTCGAGGGGTGCGAGGCATTGCGTTGGGTAAAGGCAATGCCGTAATCGGGATGGTGACGATCACAGGGGAATCGCAGTCCTCCATATTAACCGTGACGGAACGGGGCTATGGCAAGCGTACGCAAGTCGAGGAATATCGCACACAATCTCGAGCAGGCAAAGGCGTGATTAGCGTAAAAGTGACTGAGAAAAATGGGCCGGCCATTTCCTTTCATCAAGTATGGGAAGCTGATGAAGTCATGCTCATCTCGGCCGAAGGCATGATTCTCAGGGCCCGCATGACGGACATTCGCGAAATCGGGCGCAACTCCCAAGGGGTGCGATTGATGGACCTTCCGGTAGATGATCGCCTTGTCGGAGTCGCAAAGCTGGCCGAAACTGATGAAGTGGACACCTCTGAAATATCTGGGGAGGATAGCCCAGAGGCTCCCGATTCTGGCCCTGAAACTGGTGCCAACGATGATGCCTAACATGCGTCAATCGGTAAGAATTTTTTCACCGTTTCTCTAGGTGAGTCACACGTCAATGTTACCAGGGCCCCATGAAGTCCAAGAAAAAACGGTTAGACCCCATTGTCAAAATGGGTTTAGGCATCTTGCTCGGAGGCTTTTGTCTCATTGGGTTCGGTATGTATCTCTCCCGCCCGGATCGGTCTATTCCACCCTATAGCGTTGGTTCCCAAGAGGGAAGCTTGGTCGCCCTCCACTTGCCTTCTTGGACAAGCGATCCTGAAATTGAAAGTCTAATCAAACGATTTGGCGAGGTGGGCCGAACGACCCGTGATTTTGCGCAAATGAAAATCCGACCAACCACGCCTCAAGATTCACATGGGCGCTATCACACCATTCAAATCATTATCTTTTCAGAACCTTCCTGGACCGAGCCGGATACCTTCCAGCGATATGTCGTAAGCGAAACCGAGAAGGCGCCCACATTAGCAGACCAAGAATTTCGCCAACAATTTGAAGGCAATGTTCGAGCGGGCTATTGGGCGAATGAGGCAGGCCAAGCTGGATGGATCGGCCCATGGAATCGAAGCCAGTCCAAGGACCGAACGCTAACCATGCAATGGGTCTTTCAAGAATCCTGGCCACAGTCCGGGGCTATGTCTTCTCAAGAATAGGAGGCGGGGATTGCTGCGAGAGGGCTTTGGTAATGGTCTGAGCAAGCAAGACTTGGAGAGCCGGATTAGTCAGGCTCTTCGTTAAGGCGGTGGCAAATGGCGAAGGCAAAATCGGAGGATCAGCGGAAACAGATGTTGGGGCTCTGACAGTGGGGGAGCGTCGTTCTGGAAGTGAGCCAATGCGCAAGATCACATCCGTAAGACCAAGATCTGGGAGGACCGAATGAATGGCTTCCAAAATGGTCGCTTTTAAAAACACCAGTTGTTGAAGCCAAATCGAATTATCCGCCACTAAATGCAATTTTTGATAGCGAATGCTCTCCGGGTAGGAATGCTTGGCAATGGTCTGACCCACCAACCCTTCCCATTCCTGTTGTAACCGGAATTCAGATAGTTTCAAGGCTAGTGCACTGCCCTTGGATACATCTTGAAGAACGGCCTGAATCGATGCAAAAGCACTCATGATTCCCACATTGTAACGAAATGAAGCGGTTGATTCAGCTATGAATTTTTCATGACTGACAATTTCCCGTATCATGCCATTGGGCTCCCGTTGCAGTTCCCCCTTTAGGGGGATTTGAAGAGGCGCACTTCCCTTGAACCTAAAAACAGCAGTTGGATCACGAAAGTCTGCACAACCTCTTCACGCACCTAGCAAATTTTTAAAATCTCTCATCACCCGTAAGGTGACCACGAGTTTTAAAAATTTCCTATGCACATAAATAGCTTGCACAGCTTTTTCGCGCCCAATTGCCGTTTCTAGGTTGAATCGTCTACGGCTTGTGGAAGAATTTTTTTGTAAGAAACTACCATCGGACCGACTATCTTTGTGTGTTGGGTCTCAGTATCTTGTAACCCGGTAAGTTCCTGCAGGTATTTACATCACTCCCGGTAGTTAGGGGTGGTCAGGTATACTACGTTATGGCCAAACAGAAAAATGATCCCAACAACAAAGTGGTCGGCACCAACCGGAAAGCGACCTATGACTATTTCGTCGAAGAAAAGATCGAAGCGGGTCTGGCCTTGGTCGGTACGGAAGTCAAAGCCTTGCGGGAAGGCCATTTGAACTTGCGCGATAGCTACGCGTCGATTGGTAACGGCAAAGCCGTGCTTCATAATTGCTATATTGGCACTTATAGCCACGGCAATCAGATGAACCATGAGCCCTTGCGACCCCGAACGTTGTTGCTCCACAAAAAAGAAATTAAACGGTTGACGGACAAGGTTAAGCAGAAGGGTCTGACGGTTGTGCCGCTTCGCCTGTACTTTAATGATCGAGGACGAGCGAAGTTGGAACTGGCCCTGGCACGGGGGAAGAAAACCTACGATCGACGGGAGGCCGTGAAAAAACGGGAAGCCTCAATAGAAATTGACCGCGCCATGAAAGACTCGCGTGGGTAAAATTTGTGTATTTCAGTGCAATCGAACCAGAATGGGATTTTTCCTATCATGGCAGCCTTGAAAATTCATTCAGCGGAATTTAAAGCGAGTTGTGGGACTGTAGAGCAGTTCCTCAAGCCGACTCTTCCCGAGGTGGCCATTGTTGGCCGATCGAATGTGGGAAAATCGTCAACCATCAATTGTTTGGTCAATCATAAAGGTCTGGCGAAGGTCGGTAAGACGCCTGGAAAAACACAGACCATCAATTTTTTTCAGATTGCCACGAGTGGCCCGAAGTTTATGTTGGTAGATCTTCCCGGATATGGATTTGCCAAGGTGCCTGATCGGGTTCGGGTACTATGGGCGCCGTTGATTGAAACATTTTTTAAAACCCGAGACAATCTACGTGGGGTCATTATGCTGGTGGATTCCCGTAGAGTCCAAGACTCCGATCGGGAGATGATGGCCTGGGTGAATCGACTGAATATTCCTATTATCCTTGTGGCTACAAAAGCGGATAAAGTTCCACGCGGGAAACGGCAGGGGGCCACTCGTGAACTTCAGGAAGGTTTGGGGGTCGAGGACGTGCCCATCTTCCTCTCCGCCTACACCGGCGAAGGCAAACACCAGGTATTAGGGCAACTCCGAAATCTGTTGGATATTTAAAACTTCACGTGGATGAAGGCTTTTCGTTTGAGCGTGTTCAGCCATTCACGGTAGACCTCTTCGCTTCGTTGCTTGGATAGGCGGGTTCGGATGCTGGATTCTACTTGTTCAAAAGGAATGGGTTGGGACTCTCGTATGTCTTGCACATAGAGGAGGTGTACTCCCAAACTTGACTGAATGGGAGACGACAAGAGTCCAGGGGGAAGGTCTTTAATCCCCTGGTCCAGCGGCGAGAGCAAATCTTTCTCTTCCACCCATCCTAATTCACTCACAAACTGTGCATGTTGGGCCGCAAGGTCTTCTAGAACGGTTTCCGGTTTCCAATCAGCATAGATGGCCTGGGCTTTTTGTGTCGCGCGCATGCGTTCGTATTCGCTCGAGGTCGCCCAAAAAATTTGTTTGAGACGATGTTGTGGCGGGGTGCGGAAATCATTGAGATTTGCCTCATAAAACCGGCGGAGTTCTTCGTTTTCGACGACGATATTTCGACGCACCTCGAAGTCGAAGAGTTTTTTCAGCAGGAGTTCTTGCCCAAATTCTTTTTCGGTTTGCGTCGGTGGCAAGGGGGTCCGTCGGAGAGCGGCATCGATTTCGTCTTGGGTGACCGAGATCCCTTTGGCTTCGGCCTCCTGAAGTTGCAGGCGTTTATCAATTAAGGTATGGAGCACGTCGCGTTGCTTTTGGGTATAGCGGCGTTCTAATTCTTCCCCACGATATTTGGCTTTGAGCCGACTATATTCGTCTTGGATTTCATGTTGAAGGTCTGACCAGGTAATGACTTCTTTATTCACGACCGCCACGATCCGGTCGGTAAATCCAAAACTCAATATGGGGGCAAGCAGCAACCAGACCGCAAGGAGGATGGTGATCCGTGGTGCCATGCGGGAAGCGGAGGTGGCCAGGAGAAGAATCGCCAAACGCATTATGATTCCTCTTGTTTGGCCATGGATTGGGCCAAGCCCTGCAGTAACGTATTGACCTGCGGGTACATCTCGCCCCATTCCTGTACGGCCATGGTCACACGGAACGCCCGTGGGGACAGAAATTCCAACCGGTCGCTCCATACAGCAATCAATTTTCGAAGGCCTTGTTCGGGCAGTTTGGCCTGCTCATGAAATCGTATATTGACCAATCCATGTCGTACTTCAACATATTCCAATTTGAGTGTTTTGGCAAAAACCCGTATTTGCATGACTTCAAAGAGCCGTTCCATGGCCTCGGGCAGGGTACCAAACCGATCTAGGGTTTCCCCATAGAGCAGCGCCAAGTCTCCGAGACGTTCGCTGCCGCTCAGACGTTTATACAGCCCTAACCGTTGCGAGGCATCTTCCACAAAATCATCTGGAATAAAGGCAGAAACATCCAACTGCAGCGTGGGTTCCCAGTCTTCCTGCACTTCCTGCCCTTTGAGTTGTTGGACGGCTTGTTCCACCATTTGTAGGTAGAGATCTAAGCCGACGGCTGCAATATTGCCGGATTGTTGTTTCCCGAGTAAATTCCCAGCTCCACGAATTTCCAGGTCAGCGGCGGCAATACGAAAGCCCGACCCGAGTTCGGCGAACTCCTGAATCGCGATCATGCGTTTTTGCGCATCGGTGCTGAGCGTTTCTTCGTTGGGGATAAAGAGATAGGCAAAGGCCTGTTGCCCGCTACGCCCCACCCGTCCCCGTAATTGATAGAGTTGTGACAGGCCAAATAAATCGGCGCGATCCACCAAAATGGTATTCGCATTGGGAATGTCTAACCCCGATTGAATGATGGCCGAAGCCAACAACACATCGGCTTCGTGATGGAAAAATTGGAGCATCACGCGTTCCAATAACTTTTCGTTCATTTGCCCATGAGCCATGAGCACGCGCGCTTCGGGGAGGAGCTCTTGTAACCAGGCGCCGATCTGTTCCATGGTTTCCACGCGATTGTGGACATAAAAGACTTGTCCTCCACGAGCGAGTTCTCTGTGGATGGCTTCCCGCACCACCGTGGGATCAAAGCGAAGCACTTGGGTTTCCACGGCCAAGCGTCCGGGCGGAGCGGTTTCAATGACCGATAAATCCCGCACACCGGAAAAGGCCATTTGTAAGGTGCGCGGAATCGGTGTGGCCGAAAGGGTCAGCACATCCACTTGAGTCCGGAGCTGCTTCAGGCGTTCCTTGTGGCGAACTCCGAACCATTGCTCTTCGTCGATGATGACGAGCCCCAATTGTTTGAAAGCCACATCTTTTTGCACTACGCGATGCGTGCCTATTACAATGTCGATCAGTCCGGCCGCCAGATCTTTCAGTGTGGCCTTGATTTCCGCCGCACTTTGGAATCGGGACAAAATGCCGATCTTAACGGGAAATGGCGCAAATCGAATCGAAAAGTTTTCAAAATGTTGCTGGGCCAAAAGTGTGGTCGGGACTAAGACGGCCACTTGCCGATTGGCCTGGATCGCTTTAAAGGCCGCCCGCATCGCGACTTCGGTTTTGCCATAGCCCACATCGCCGCAGACGAGCCGATCCATGGGTTTTGGCAATTCCATGTCACGGGAAATTTCTTCAATCGTCCGTTGTTGATCGGGGGTTTCTTCGTATTCAAAGCCTGCCTCAAATTCGTGCACCAATAGGGTGTCTTCCTGGTAGGCGGTTCGGCGTGCCACTTCTCGGTTGGCGTAGAGTTCGACCAATTCCTCGGTCATATCCTCAATGCCTTTTTTGACCTTGGCTTTGGTTTTTCCCCAAGCGGTCCCGCCGAGCCGATCCAACCGGGGAGAGCGTTGCTCGGCGCCGCGATACCGATGTATGTGATTCAGTCGGTCCAACGGGACATAGAGTGTGTCGGTGCCTCCAAATTGCAACAACAAGTAGTCACTAGTGAACTCTTGCACTTCCAGGCGTCTCAGGCCCAAGTATCGCCCGATGCCATGTTGAAGATGAACCACCAGGTCGCCTTCCTTCAGATCATCTAAGGTCGAGAAAAATTTGGCGGTCGGAGATTTGGTCTGCGGGCGATGTCGAATTCCTTTGCCAAAGAGTTCTTCTTCGGTGACGAACGCCAGTTGGCCCTGGTGAGAAATAAATCCTGCTGATAATTCCCCTTCCAGGCAATAAAAGGGTGGGCGGCCCTCAACGAGTTGTTCTGGGAAAGGTTTCAGCCAGGTATTGGCGGGNAACCCATGGTCGTGTAAGAGGGCAATCAGACGTTCGACCTGTCCCGCGCTGCGCGCGATTAGAAAGATGCCGGTCTCAGCACGTAATTGATCAAGCTTGGTCAGGGTTTCTTTAAACGGCAGGCCTCGTACGCCCAACCCTACGCTGGCCGGTGATTGGGCATCTAACAGTATCGGCACATGAGGTACCGTTGATGGATTGGGGGCCAGGCTGTCCCACAAAATGGTGGGGCACATATTGGTAAAAAGTTTAAGCGTCTCCCATGTTTCATACAACTGATCAGGTTCGGCATGCCCATGATCGGCATCCAGGTGAGCCCAAGTTTCCAGGAGGGTGTTCCAAAAATCGATGGCTGCCGCATTCAAATCAATTGGACGAGACAGCCAAACCGTCAACGGATTCCGCACATAGTCAAAGAGCGTGACAAGTTGGGGATAATAATGGGGCAGGTCCCATTCCATGCTTGGAGTGATGGGAGAGGGCTCAGCCTCTTCTTGTTGGGTGACCGGAGGAATGAATTCCCGGGTGGGAAGAATCCAGGTTTCCTTCAGCCGCACCAACGATTCTTGGGTGGAGGGATCAAATGTGCGAATGGATTCCACCGTATCTCCCAGAAATTCAATCCGTACCGGGTTATCATGGGCGGTGGAAAACACATCCACAATGCCCCCGCGTACACTGAACTCTCCAGGGATTTCGGCCAATGAGCCTCGTGAATAGCCTAATCGAACAAGCGAGCGAAGCAGCACGTCTCGCTCCACCGTCTCCCCGACACGCAGAGCGAAGCAGGCTTCGGCAAAGATGGAAGGCGGCAGCAATTTATGAAGCACCGCTGGCAGAGAACTAATCAGGACCGTGCTCTCGCCTTGACACAACACATGCAAGGCTCGCACGCGCTGACAGATCACTGAATGGGCTGGTAGCGCCGGGTTATACGGAATGGTGGCCCAAGGGGGAAACAGCGCCAGGTTGGCATGTCCCAGTCCGAGGAAATCGGCACAAAATTTCAGGTCCTCATACAGCTGTTCGGCTTCTTCTTCCGTCGGAGTCACAATGAGGCGAGTGTGACTTTCGGAAGTCGAAACCTGGGCCTCAGTTTGGGCGAGCAGGGTCATAGCGAGCGCCAAACAAGCGGGTTGCGTGCTCAATATGCATGGTGGCGGTTCCTTCTCAGGGATAACCGACACCACGCTACGCAACTGATTTTTGAAGGTCTGAACGACCGACGGAAGCTTCATAAGGGTATTGTACAACGAAACGGTTCGGGATGGGCCTTCTAGATAGGTGACTTCAAGTGATGAGAGGCGAGAATTTTTTCAACAATCTTTGTGGTGGAAATATCCGGTATCAGAGGAATGCTTCGTACTGATCCACCTTGGGCTTCTACAAACACTTTTCCCACAATCTGATCTGTGGACCAATCGCCCCCCTTCACCAGTATGTTAGGCCGGAGGGCTTGAATGAGCACTAAAGGATCGGGTTCATCAAAAATGGTCACATAGTCCACGCAGGCCAAAGCCGTCAACACTTCTGCCCGTTGGTCAGCTGGGACAATGGGGCGGCCTGTCCCTTTTGCCAATTGCCGGACTGAGGCATCGCTATTGATTCCGACCACCAGACGATGCCCAAGCCGTTTGGCTTCTTCTAAATACCGCGTATGCCCGACATGAAGCAAATCAAAACAGCCGTTGGTAAAGACAACGCATTCCCCGGCTGCTTGATGCGCAGATATTTGCTTAACCAAATCCGTCCGTGAATAAACTTTATTNAAAATGGTGTCAGGTACCTTTCTCTTGACCCTCNCTACGNATCAAGCTAGGATTTTAGCATGGGACGCCCGTTACGTGCAGCTGCCGGTGGCATTATCTACCATGTCCTCAATCGTGCCAATGGCCGACAGGGCATGTTTGATGGGCCCCATGATTATCAAGCCTGGGAACATGTGCTCATGGAAGCGCAAATTCAAGTCCCGGTACGCATTTTAGCCTATTCGGCAATGCCGAATCATTGGCATCTGGTCATTTTCCCTCGACACGATGGGGATTTATCTCGATTTATGGCATGGCTGACCCTGACCCACACCCAACGATGGCATGCTCAGCACCAGTCTGTGGGAAGTGGCCATTTGTACCAGGGTCGATTTAAATCGTTTCCTGTCCAAAGCGACGAGCATTTTCTGGCCGTGTGCCGCTATGTAGAAGGAAATGCCTTGCGGGCCAAGCTAGTGAAGCGCGCCGAAGCCTGGCAATGGTCAAGTTTGTGGCGCCGGACCCAAGGGGATAAACACTGTCAATGGTTAACCGATTGGCCGGTCACACGCCCCCGGCAATATACGAAGTGGACGAATGAGCCACAAACAGAGGCGGAGTTAGAGGCGATCCGTCAATGTGTCCAGCGCGGGAGACCGTTTGGCAACGAGTCCTGGGTAAAACGCATGTCTCGCCGCTTAAACCTCGAAAGCACCCTACGCCCTCGTGGCCGCCCCAGAATAACCGTCTAAAAGGGTTTCTGGCGCCCGCTTTCCCATTCTTGTGGGAATCGTGCAAGATAACAGTTTGTGCTTAAGACCGTATTTGACTAGAAAAGGTGGAATGTCTCTGTACCTTGGATCGCCTACGACTGGTAGAGGATTTGGGTGAGGAAGCGATTGCGATCAGTCGGGAACAATTTTTCGTCTGATGGAAGGACTGGGGGTTATTGAACTTACGCACCCGGTCCTTGCAAGAGCGGCTCAGCCTCAGCCTACAAACCTAAGAACCTTTGACGCTATTCATCTTGCCCCTGATATTAATGTGGAAAGAGCAAGCAGGAGAAAATCTGGCCATGGCTACCCATGATACGGCTTGGGCCCTAGCCGCCAAAGCCATCGGCTTTTTAGTGGCAGGATAGCCTGGTAAGGGTCAAGCTTACCTTCTTGTATGATGCTTGCTACATTCCCTATGCGTTGGTAATGGCCTCCCTGGGATTTCTTGTCGTGCAGTCTTCCCGCGGTATCTCTGTATGAGTTCTTCTCCTCAACATCCCTTAGCGCAACTTTCCCCGCATCTTTTGGGTTTGTTAGTTGCTCCGCTTTTCGCAGCTTTGATGTTTGCGTTTCTTCCTGATTCGCTCTCCGATCCGGCTCGAACGTTGGCGGCGATTTTGACGTGGGTGGTGGTGATGTGGATTATGGAACCCATCCCATTGCCGGTTACGGCTTTGTTAGGCTGTGGTCTGTGTGTGTTGGCCGGACTGGGGTCAATGAAATCGGTGTTTGCGGCCTTTTCCCATCCCATTATTTTTTTGTTTATTGGGAGCTTCTTTATTTCTGAAGCGTTGATCGTGCATGGATTGGATCGGCGCTTTGGCAATTGGCTTCTTTCCCGAAAATGGGTAGGCAGCAACCCTATTCGGATTATGATGGCGCTGAGTTTGGCTGTGGCGGGCATGTCGATGTGGATAAGTAATACCGCCGCCACAGCGGTCATGCTCCCTATCGCGCTAGGGGTGTTGAATGCTCTGCGACAGAGCGGAAAAGATCTAGGCAAGTTTGAAACGGGCTTTTTGCTCTGTCTGGCCTATGGTGCAGGCATTGGCGGCGTGGCGACGTTGATTGGCACGCCACCTAACTTAATCGGCATTGGGCTGCTTGCGGAGCAAGCCAATATCACCATTTCCTTCGACCAATGGTTGTTGATGGGCTTGCCGGTGGCCGCCACTATGCTTCTGGTGATGTTTTCCGTGTTGTATTGGTTGTATGCGCCGTCTTCCCTGGCATCAACTGCCAATTCTTCATTTATGATGACGACGGCTCCTCCTCCTGTGCCATGGACGCGTGGAGAATTCTACACTTTTGGGGTATTTCTCCTGGCCGTATTTTTGTGGGTGTTGCCGGCTTTGTTATCTATTGGCTTAGAATCGGACGATGCACTCGTGCAATGGGTCCGCGTCCACCTTCCGAAAGAATTGGTTCCCATTTTTGCGTCGGGCCTCCTGTTTCTTTTACCACTGGATCTACGTCAAGGCACGTTTACTCTTACCTGGAAGCAAGCAGCCAATATCCATTGGGGCACGATTTTGTTGTTTGGTGGTGGTATAGCGTTTGGCGAGCTGATGGTTAAGACGGAATTAGCCCATACGATTGGGCGAGGCATGGTGGGTTTGTTTGGGATTGAATCCGTTTGGAGTTTGATGGGTGTTGCGATTTTGACTGCCCTGGTGTTGACGGAGTTGGCCTCGAATACTGCCGCCACGAGTATGCTCGTACCAGTACTTATTGCCATTTCTCTTTCCGCGAATTTTTCTCCAATTCCTCCCGTGCTCGGGGCTTGTATGGCAGCGAGTCTGGCATTTGTGCTTCCGGTGTCTACTCCGCCCAATGCCATTGTCTATGGCACGGGACGTGTGCCGATTTTCCGGATGGTGCAAGCTGGGTTGCTCTTGGATCTGATCGGCGGCTTTGTGATTTGGTGTCTGTTGCGTGTGCTGTGTCCGCTGTTGGGATTTGAATAATGAGAATCGCAACCTAGGCATTTCTCTCAATTGAAAGAATAGAGCCGTTAGGACATAATCGCAGTTCTTTGTTATCCGAACAACCAACCATGTCACCTCACGTGCCTCAACTCCGATTTGTCGTTCTAACCAAAGATCCTGGATTGAAGTCCAGGGTCACCCGTCGTAACCTTCAAGAGAAGGTCATGGTGGTCGAGGATTGTTTGTCCTTGGAAAACGCTATGGAATCAGAGGATTTCAGCGGGGTGATTTTGGATGAGCCAAGTCCCGATGTTCTGCCAAACCTCTCTGAACTGAATGGACAATTGAATTTATCGAAGATGTTTGTGTATGCCGGCCCCTTACCCGCGTGGCGCACCTTGAGCCAGATTCCCCAGATTATGGGAACCCAGGCTGGGGATGAGTCGGTCATGGATCCGAAAGATGTGAGTTTGGCCAGTTATGTGGAAAAGAAAATCGGAGATTTTGTGCGAGCCATGAATGTGGGTTCCGGTAAAAATTTGTATCCCACCTTGATGCGAGCCGTTGAGCGTCCCCTGATTGAACTCGCCTTGCGAGAAACGCATGGCAATCAGGTTAAAGCGGCCCTCCTGTTGGGTTTGAATCGAAATACCTTACGGAAAAAAATTTCCGAATTTAAAATATCCGTCAGTCAGGCCAAACAAACCGCGCCAGAAAAACGCCGCCGTTCGGCTCCGGATCCTGCCACTTGAGATTCCCCCTTTTCCTTTATTTATCAGCTATTTCTTGACATGGCTTTCTTGGCAGACTAGCATAAGTCGAGTACAATATAGGCGCGTAGCTCAGGGGGAGAGCGCTACCTTGACACGGTAGAGGTCGGCGGTTCAATACCGCCCGCGCCTACCATTTCCCTGATCATTTTAAAGGCATCCGACTTCCTCGTTGAGGAAGAGGTGCCTTTTGTTGTGTCGAGAAGGTAAGAAGAAGCCAAAGGTTTCTGGCTTTTGTTTCAAGCAATAGAACATTGACGGTCCATTGAACATGATCCAGCTATCCGTCCTAGGACAAGAACCGCAAGCCTTTCCCTGTGGCACATCCGCGAAGGAAGCTTTAGCCAAGCTGGGTGGTTTGGACTCAGCTGACGTGCTGGCCGTCAAGGTCAATGGGGTAGAAAAAGATTTGCTGGCCAGCTTGAATGAAGATGGGACCTTAGANCCGCTTTCTTTTGATTCACCAGAAGGCAAAGAGATTTATCGTCATAGTAGTGCGCANATCATGGCCCAAGCCGTGAAAGAATGTTTTCCTACTGCCCAAATGACTATCGGGCCAGCCATTGAAGAAGGATTTTTCTACGATTTCGCGTTCGAACGCCCATTTACTCCGGAAGATCTTGAAGTCATTGAGCAACGGGCAAAAGCCATCATTGCCTCCAATCTAGCTGTGACCCGCCTGGAAATGTCTAAGACCGAGGCCATTGATTTTTACCGCACACACGGGGAACTGTACAAAGTGGAAATTCTGGAAGGTCTTCCGGACCAACAGATTTCCATGTATCAACAAGGGGATTTTGTCGATCTGTGCCGTGGTCCGCATGTGCCTTCCACGGGCCAGATCAAAGCATTCAAGCTGCTTTCCAGTGCGGGAGCCTACTGGCGTGGAGACGAACGCAATCCCATGTTGCAGCGTATTTATGGTACGTCCTTCCCTTCGGAAGAGGCCTTACAAAAACATTTGGATAACCTTGAAGAAATTAAAAAGCGTGATCACCGAAAATTGGGCAAGGAACTCGACCTGTTCAGTATTCAAGATGAAACCGGCCCTGGGTTGATTTTATGGCATCCAAAAGGATCTCAGATTCGTCTCATCGTGGAAAATTTTTGGCGCGCTCAACATCTGGCGAATCACTATGAAATGGTGTATTCCCCCCATGTCGCACGTTTGGATCTGTGGAAGACAAGCGGGCATTTGGACTTTTACCGGGAAAATATGTATGCCTCCATGCCGGTGGAGTCGAGCGAATATCAGCTCAAGCCCATGAATTGCCCCTTTCATATCATGGTGTACAAATCCCATTTGCGCAGTTATCGTGATCTGCCGGTTCGCTATGCGGAGTTGGGAACAGTCTATCGCTACGAACGGTCTGGTGTGCTCCATGGCCTGATGCGGGTTCGAGGTTTTACTCAGGATGATGCCCATATATTCTGTGGTCCCAATCAACTCACTGACGAAGTCCGCAACGTTCTGAAGTTTACGACCTTTATGTTAGGGACCTTCGGCTTCAGCGAATTTAAAATGTACCTTTCGACACGACCAGAAAAGGCCGTTGGTTCGCTCGAGCAATGGGAACAAGCCACTCAGGCATTAGAAGGGGCACTGAAAGAAGGGGGCTATGCCTATCAAGAAGATCCAGGTGAGGGGGTCTTTTATGGGCCAAAGATTGATGTAAAAATTCAAGATGCCTTAGGGCGGTCATGGCAGTGCTCTACGGTGCAGGTTGATTTTAATAATCCAGAGCGATTTGGCTTAACCTATATTGGGGAAGATGGCAAAAGCCATCAGCCCATCATGATTCATCGGGCCTTGCTGGGCTCAATCGAACGATTTTTTGGGATTCTCCTCGAACATTACGGAGGAGCGTTTCCGATCTGGCTGGCTCCGGTTCAAGTGGCTATCTTGCCAATTTCACAAAAACATGAAGATTACGCGAAAAAAGTTGGGGAAAATCTTCGAGCGAAGGGGTGTCGGATCGATCTGGACTTGCGAAATGAGAAGGTTGGCCTTAAAATCCGTGAGTCAGAGAAGGCCAAGGTGCCTCTTATGGTGATAGTGGGGGATCGGGAAGCTGAAAGCGAGACCGTGTCCGTCCGGAAGCGAAATGGCAAAAACCTGGGAACCATGTCTATGACTGATATTCTGCAGCTTATTCGGGATGAAACTCCCGAAGCGGTTAAACAAAGTTCTTTTATCCTCGGATGACGCGATTGGCCACTCCTAAACAACGAATCAATCATCTCATCAAAGTTCCTGAAGTCCGAGTCATTGGGGCGGAAGGAGAACAACTTGGGATCCTGAAAACATCTGATGCCATCAGGCAAGCGAGAGAGGGAGGCTATGATCTCGTAGAAGTCGCGCCGACCGCCGAACCACCGGTTTGCCGGATTATGGATCATGGGAAATTCAAGTATGAACAGAGTAAAAAAGAACATCGGATGCGACTTAACCAGAAGTCGACTCAAGTTAAAGAAGTTAAATTCCGTCCGCGCACGGACACACATGACATGGAAACGAAAATCAGGCAGATCCGTGATTTCTTGGAAGATGGGAATAAGACCAAAGTTACGATTATGTTCCGCGGGCGTGAAATGGCCAATCGAGAGCTTGGCTTCAAAGCGATTGAGAAGATTATTGAGGAATTAAAAGGGGCGGGAAATATAGAAAGTCCTCCGCGCATGGAGGGCAGGAATTTGTATATGGTGGTCTCTCCCAAGTAGGTAAGGGACACAGCCAGAAGCCAGTCATCACTGATTGAAAAAAAGGAATACAATCATGGCAGGGTTTAAACTAAAAAATCATTCTGGAGCCAGCAAGCGGTTTAAACGTTCAGGCTCAGGAAAATGGATGCGTCGTAGAGCCAAAGTGCGGCATATTTTGACGAGCAAGGCTCCACGTGTCAAAGCGCGATTAGGTAAATCCGCTGTGGTAGCCAAAGTCGATCAATATGCACTATCTCGACTGCTTCCCTATAAATAGGGGAAGGATATTGAGCACAGGGAAAATGTGTGTGGATAGGATGGATAAGACAAATTAGTGGATAATGTTCTTGAAGATAAAGGAGAGGGATCATGCCAAGGGTAAAAGGTGGGCCGCAAACTCGGCAACGTCGAAAAAAACGATTAAAACTTGCTAGTGGGCAATATGGTGGGAAGAGCCGGTTATTCCGAACTGCGACAGAGTCCGTCGATAAAGGGCAGGCGTATGCCTATACCGGACGGAAGCAGCGGAAACGGAATTTTCGTCAACTTTGGGTGACACGGATTAACGCGGCTGTTCGTGCACATGGTGTCACCTATAGTCAGTTTATGAATGGCTTGAAGAAGGCCAATGTGTTGATCAATAGAAAGATGCTTTCGGAAATGGCCATCCATGATGCTCAAGGCTTTGCTCATCTCGTCACTCTCACCCAGGGTGAGGGACAGCCCGTTGCCGCTTAAGCATTCGGTGTCGTAATCTCAAGCTCAAACCCGGAAGTGGGCATATCGATTTGCCAACTTTCCAACACTTCCGGGTGAAACTCCCCAATATAGCCAATCATCTGTCCCTGACAACGGATCCGTCCGACACGGCCATCCAAAAAAGATGGATGGGACACCGGTTCCAAGTCATAGGGCCACACCATGTAGTACATCAGAAGATCCAAATAGCTGTGCATTTCAGAAAAATTGGCACCGGGGTGCGCACTTATGGCAGCCAAAGATAACACGGTGCGAGAGCCGACGTTTGCCTCCATGTCAATTCTGGCGACTTCGCCCACCTCGAACAAGAGATGCGGATAAAAGACCCGAGGTGATAATGATTCCACACGAAGGAGGCAGGGCAGGATGGAAGGCCGCAAGCAGGCATAGGTCTGCGACATGATATTGTCGACTTCCACAAGCGATTCGTATTCGGTGCCTGCCAGGCGCATACGCTCCACCAGTTCATGGCGGGAGGCCAAGATGTTAGAAAACATTTCCTGAAATCCAAAGCCCACGAATAAATCTCTGATCTGGTCACTGGTTTGCTCCTGTTGGGACAACGCGCCGACGGTAAATGTTTGGGGCATGATAGGGGAAAAGGAATCATAGCCCCGCGTGATGGCCACATCTTCAGCCACGTCCATCACATGCATCAGGTCATTCCGGAATGCCGGCAACTTGACGGAAACAGATTGTCGGGTGGCTTTGACCTGGTACCCATAGGAGGTTAGAGCGGTTTGAATAGCCTCGGCTCCCAATGGCATGCCCAAGGCTTGTTCGATGGCGTGGAAAGACACGCGTTGGGTGTTTCCCATATCAAACGGTGTTTTTACCGTTTTGCCCATTGCGGTTTCATAAGGATAGACGATGTCGATGGGCTCGATGGTGGCGCCACGATCGGCAAGATTGCTGGCGAAAATATTCAGGGCCAGAATCACCATGGACAAGTCAGTACCCGTCACTTCGACAAGTAGATCCGTATCTCCAATTTGAACTTCTCCGAGTTCACGACTGTTAATGATGGGTGGAAAGGAGAGTACTTGCCCGTCGGTATCCCAGAGCAGGGGCAGTCGTTCGTAGCTAGCGACGATGCTCCCATATTCTAGACCTTTAGGGTGAACGGTCAAAATTTCTTGAGGCGTCATTTTTTCTTCAAAGCCTAATGGGGTAAACCGCACTTCATCGGGTTTCACCAGGCCATAGGTGACAGGGAAGGCAATAGATGATAAGCGATACAACCCTATGGAAACGGTCTCACGTCGTCTCCCAAATGCCTCCGCCAGTTTTTCTTGTGTTTGAATACATTGCGCCAAGCCTTCGACCGTCATGGGATATCCCAGAGAGGCGCAGGCCGCCACATAGGGACGGACGTGTTCCATCCCTGGCATGACCTGGATGCGCCGTTTCGCACGGCCACGTGTCGAAAAGAATGAGTGCGGCGGCAGGCTTCCTGTCAGAACCGCACGAATTTGTCTGGCGATGCCTTCCACGCACCACAAGTCAGGACGATTGGTGTCTTGCAGTTCTACCCGCACCTCACCGGTATCACTATTTACGTCCTTGAGCTCGCCTTTCACCCATGGCAGCCATTGTTCAATGTCAGGCATGGAGGCGGGTTGGCCGAGCAGTTGAGAAAAATCTTTTTGAAAAATGGATATCGTGGGCATGATGTAGTCTTACAATTGGCGGCGCATGTTGCGCACGGCTTCTAAGTCTGAAGTGAATAAATCACGAATATCTTGAATACCCAACGCCACCATGGCCATCCGATCCAAACCAAGGCCCCAGGCAATCACCGGGACGGTCACACCGAGTGGCACCGTCACTTCTGACCGAAACAAGCCGGCTCCACCCAGTTCCATCCAGCCCAATTTGGGATGGCGAACATGCATTTCCACAGACGGCTCGGTAAAGGGAAAATAGGCAGGGAGAAATCGAATCTCTTTGGCTTGCGCCATCTCGGTGGCAAAAAGTTTGAGTAATCCTAATAAGGTGCGAAAGTTAACATCTGAGCCCAGCACAATCCCTTCCACCTGGAAAAAATCTGTCGCATGGGTGGCATCCACATTGTCATAGCGAAAACACCGGGCAATGGAAAAAAACTTGCTGGGATTAGGCGGATTGGTGGCCAAGGTGCGAGCGGAAACGGCCGTGCCTTGACTGCGCAACACTAAACGCTTGGCGCGTTCAGGATCATAGGAATATTGCCATCCTTTCGATCCGGTCCCTCCCCCATTCTTGTGGGTTTCGGCCACCTGGCTCAAGAAGGGTTCAGGAATGCGTTTGGCATACTTGGGTTCTTTCACAAAGTACACATCATGGATGGCGCGCGCCGGATGAAATTGGGGCATAAAGAGCGCATCCATATCCCAAAACTCCGTCTCCACCAACTCGCCGCGCATTTCTTGGAATCCCATACTTGTTAACTTGGTTTTGACCGTATCCAGAAACTCGCGATACGCATGTCGACGACCCACGGCCAAACGAGGTGGACGAAGATGGATCGAATATTTCCGAAACGAATGATTTCGCCACGATCCGTCTTTTAAGAGCTCAGGCGTCAATTGAGAAATTTCTTGCCCAGCGTCTTCCCGTAAATTTGGCAAGAGGTTGCGGCCCTCGGGCGTCAGAGCGTAGGCGCGTTCGGTATGGTCATCAATGCGAAAGGGCTCTTGAGTATTGCCGCGCTTCACGGCGTATTGGCGAAGCAAGGCTTGGTGATCGATAGAAAAAGAATCCAACGGCCTGGATCCTTCGTGGATCTCATTCAATAACTGCCGTAGGGCCTCGACGGTGGCACTCTGCTGCCCCGTAGCTTCCAGTGAGCCGCCGGCTCCTAATGAAAGCACCCCTTCTTTTTTTAACTGGCCGAAGGCCCGGCTGAGTTCAGTGGGTTGAAACCGGCCCGTGGCTTGAAGGTCTTTGACTGTTATCGATTGGCCGTCCTTGGAGGCAGCCTGGACGGTTTGGAGAATCCATTCGGATGGGGAAATTGTTACTTGATATTGCGTACCCACTTCAGTCAGGGCCACATAAGTTGTGGTGGTTTCGGAGACCAGGCTCACCAATTGCTTGGTGAGCAGCCAGCCGACGGCCATGCTGATCTGCGAAGGTGCGAGTGCCGTTGAGTGAACCAGCTCCGGATCTTTCAGAGACTCGGTGGTTGCCGTGCCGAGGGCTCGTAGGACCTGAATTTCGAGAGGATGGAGGCTGTCAGTCTGGTTGAAAGAATTCATGGAGTGAATTAAACAATCACCGTCTGCTCGGCTGTGCGCATGTGTTGAATCGTATCGGCCATGTTGGCACTTCCAAAAATGGCCGAACCCGCCACGAGGACATTGGCTCCGGCTTTCAGAACTGACGCGACATTGTGAACGGTGATCCCGCCATCGACTTCGAGATAGGGCGACGTATTGGAAGCCGCCATCATCGTTCGAATCCGGCGTATTTTCTCCAAGGTAGAGTCGATGAATGTTTGGCCGCCAAATCCTGGATTCACCGACATCACCAACACCAAATCCACATCGCCAAGAATATATTCCAGCGTGGTGGCAGAGGTAGCGGGATTCAAGCTGACTCCGGCTTTCACGCCATGTTCTTTTATAGATTGAACCGTTCGATGGAGATGGGGGCAGGCTTCCACATGTACGGTCAGAATATCGGCTCCGGCCTTCACAAACGCCGGAATAAACTCATCGGGGTTGGTCATCATCAGATGCACGTCCAATGGCAGCGCGGTCACCTTGCGGAGGGCTTCCACCATGGGCGGGCCAACCGTGAGATTCGGCACGAAATGGCCATCCATCACATCGATATGAATCCAATCGGCTCCAGCCGCTTCAACTTGCTGCACAGCCTCCGCCAGGCGGGCAAAGTCAGCGGAAAGAATTGAAGGAGCAATCAGAGGTGTCGTCATGGTGTGTCAGCCTTTTTTAACCGGCATGCAAAGAATCCATCCATGGTAAACGACTGAAACGCGGTACACAAATGGCCATAGTCAGTCACGAGCGAAAGCCCGGTAGAGGGCACCCAAGGTGTCACGGGTTCTGGGTGAAAATCAGGATGTTCCTGGCAAAACGCGGAGATGACCTCCGTGGTCTCCTCCGGTTCAATTGAGCAGGCACTATAGACCAAGATTCCCCCTGGTCTCAAGAGGTGGCAGACCCGATCAAGGATTTGCCTCTGGATGACCTGGGATTGTTCAATTGTCGAGAACTGTTTCAACATCTTTCCTTCAGGATGCCGCCGCAAGACGCCAAGCCCTGAACATGGGGCATCAACCAAAATACGATCAAAGGGTTGGGCAAGAGGATGTGAGCCAGAAAACAGCGTATTAGCAGCTGTCGGTTGGGTTTTGGGCCAATCGGTCACCACATCACATTCATGCGTCTGTACGATGCGCATGCCTAACCGTTCGCAATTGGTTCTCAGGCGGTGGAGCCGCTCGCTTTGACGGTCCAGGGCGATGATCGTGCCTTGGTTCTGCATCAGTTGGGCGAGATGCGTCGTCTTCCCACCTGGAGCCGCGCAGGCATCCAGAACACGTTCCCCTGGCTGAGGGTCAAGCAGTGGGGGAATAAGTTGCGCCGCTTCATCCTCAATGTAACACCATCCATCTTGTATGACAGATAACTGGCCAGGATTCCCACATTTTTCGAGAATGACTCCCTCCGAGCTCACCGACGTTTCCTGTGCAGCAATACCTTCAGTCTCAAGACGATCCAGTAATTGTTTGCGGGAGCAGCGCAGGGTATTAGTTCGGAGGGTCATGGGAGGAATCTCTAACGTCTTCCGGCACAGCACTTCGGCCTGATCAATGCCAAAGGCCTTGATCCATCGTTCGATCATCCAAGTGGGGCAGGCATATTTGAGTGATAAGGCCTCAATCGGTGCAACTGTGGAATCAGGCGGAGGTGGTGCCGGTTGGCGAATCAGGTTGCGCAGGATGGCGTTCACCAGTCCCCCCCAATCATGCCCCGGCTGTTTCCGAATGAGCTTCACGGCCTCGTTCACGGCGGCGGAATCCGGAACGCGGTCGAGGTAGAGTAATTGGTAGGCGGCCACCCTCAAAATAGTGGCCACATTTAGGGGAAGCCGCGCCATCGGTTTGCGGGAAAGATGATCCAACCGCCAATCCAGGGTGATGGCATGTCGCAACACTCCGTAGACGAGCTCAAAGGCCAGGGCCCGATCAGGGCCGGACAGCACAACCTCGTTGATTGTCGCATCAAACACGTCATCGGCAAAGGCCTGAGTTCGGAAAATGGTTTGCAGAACCTTGCACGCAAATTTTCGGGGGTTGGAGGGAGAAGGAGTCGTCATAAAACAGTCAGTCGTTGAACAGGTGAATTGTGAAGCGTCAGGCGTTGAAGGGATTTCGTTGGAAGAGCTCTTTTCGCCTGACGCCTCACGAAATTCTCTTTGTCGTATTCTGGTTTTTGGGGAAAAAGTTCGGAACCAACTGAGCGGCCATCAGGATCGCATCGACAAGACTGGTCGGATCAGCCTTCCCTTTCCCCGCAATATCAAATGCCGTCCCATGATCGACTGAGGTGCGTAGAATAGGCAGGCCCACTGTGATATTCACGCAATGGCCAAAGGCCACCGTCTTTAATGGGATTAACCCCTGGTCATGATAGAGCGCGACAATGCCGTCAAAGGCGCCAGTCAGGGCCTTCGCAAACATGGTGTCGGCCGGATAGGGCCCCGTGCAGGCAATACCCTGGGCCTTGCCCTGTTTGATAGCTGGAAGAACCAATCGCGATTCTTCATCTCCAAACAGGCCGTTCTCACCGGCATGCGGATTGAATCCCGCCACCGCAATCCGAGGTTTCTTCACACTAAACAACTGCTTCAAGCCAAAATGTGCCAGGCGAATGGCTTTCAAGATCTTAGGAACGGTCAGTGCCTTGGCGACATCCCGTAATGGTAAATGGGTCGTCGTGAACACAATTTTCAGGGGCCCGCCCATAATCAGCATGCCCGATTCCTTGGCCTGTGTCAGATCGGCCAGCATTTCGGTATGCCCAGGATAATGGTGTCCGGCCAGGTGAATGGCTTCCTTATTGATGGGGGCCGTGACCATGCCCGCCACACAGCCCGCTTGCGCCATTCTGACGGCAGACTGAATACATGTGACCGCCATGTTCCCCGCACTGGCTGAGGCGCGTCCCATTCGAACAGGTCGAATCGTCTCAATGAACGGATCGAAAAGGGGAAGACGTCCCCGGCGAAAAATCTCGCGGGAATCCCCTGAATCATGATTCGAAATCTGCACGATGGTCAGCGGGACGCCAAGTTTGCTGGCTGTTCTGGCGAAAACAGAGACGCTCCCCACGACGAGTGGTCGACAGACACGCCACAATTGCGGCATTTGTAAGGCCTTCACAATGATTTCCGGGCCGATGCCGGCTGGATCACCCATCGTAATGGCAAGAAACGGCTTGGTGTGATGAGAGGAAGACATAGAAGGTCAGTGGGGATTACCGGCGCGTTCGGGCTTTTGGCTTAGTGGTCTTCCGAGTCGAAGCCACCGATGAGTTGGCATAGGCCTGGCGGGCCAGGTCCATAATGGTTTGAATGGGCTGCTTGGTGCGTTCGGCCAGCGCGACACAATCTCGATATTCCGGCGTGATCTTGACCTGACCATGGCCAAGATCGGCAATTTTTACTTGCACTGACCCATTCAGCACGCGAACGGGTTGAATCCAACGAGGCACAATTGCCCGCTCCAATTCTTGAATACGAACACCCAGCGTGGATGTTTCGGATAGCAGAATCGTCGTTAAAGCTTGGAGATCCTTAGGCCATGCCACCACCGAGACAATGGTGCCGGGACGATTACGTTTCATCATGGTCGGGGTCAAGGTGACATCCAAAGCACCCGCCTCAAAGAGATGGGTCATCACCCGGTCGTACAACTGGGGATTCATATCATCGATATTCGTTTCCAGTTGGATAATCCGTTCTACTGTCACCGATGATTCCGATTCCTCTTGCCCCAGAAAGAGCCGAAGCACATTCGGCCAACCATGAGGATCGGCCGTGCCCGCCCCATAGCCGATGGTCTGTGGTGTTAAGGGAGGAAGCGTTTTACAATTTTGAGACAGGGTTCTGATCAAGGCCATGCCCGTGGGGGTGGTCATTTCTAAAGCTGGCCCGTTGGAAAACACAGAAATGCCCTTGGCCATCTGGGCCACAGCGGGTCCCGGCACCGGAAGCAGGCCATGTGCGGTGGAAATAGTGCCCGCTCCGAGGTTAATCGGAGAACAGGACACCGTCGTGACGTTCAGATGAGCAATCCCCAACAGAGTTCCCACAATATCCACCAGCGAATCGATCACACCCACTTCATGAAAATGGACGTTTTCAGGAGATTTCCCATGCACCATCCCTTCGGCTTCCGCAATGAGCTGGAACGTCTGAAGCGCCTGTGTGCGAATGAGATCAGGCAGACGGCTATTCGTTAACGTTTTTTTGATGGCAGCGAGCGATAGGGGTTTCGTGAATCCCTTTTGAATGTCCACATCCACCTTGGTGGCCCGAAGGCTGCTGCGAATCACTTCCTGTTCACGAAGGCGATAACCTTTAATGCCTAACCCTTTCAGGCCTTTCTCAAGAATCTGTAGGGGCACGCCCGTGTCCACCAGGGCGCCCAGAAACATGTCCCCGCTGACTCCTGAAAATGCATCGATATAAAGATGTCTGGTCATAAAGAATTACCTCAAGGGACAGGGTCAAAACGTATCATACTAAACGTCTGGACGCGATCACACAACAATCCATTAAAGAGAATGTCTATTCCCTATATCGTCATGCCCGCAGTTTGTGGCAGGCATCCATTCGGAAAAATTTCGGGGAAATTTGAATGATTAGAAGCTGAACATAAAACGTATGATGGATATTATATTTTTGTTCTTAGAATTAACTTTTCCGCTTATTCCTTCATTAATGATCAACACCGGAGAAATTGTCTTAGCAATTTTGAGCTTAGGGTACCACCGCCCCAGACAAAATGAAAATTTAAATGAATCTGAGGAATATGATTCCTTGATAACAATTGAAAGACCAAGCTTTTGGGTCGGGATTATATTCTGGGTCTGTATAGGAATTTATCTAAAATTTTATCTGAGTGGAAATTAAAGAAAGAATTATGAGGGGCTTGAGAAGGAAATATTTGGAATTTCTCCGGTTTTCATCCCGGGGGCCGAGCTTGTTGCTTGGCGCGTCCCGAAGGGCTCAAACCGTGCCNCGCCGAATTCCGAAGTCGGCTGCACGGCTCGCCCACGTCAAAGGTCATAGAAATCAAAATATGTTTAAAAATTAGATTTAATTGGTGTGAAGGGAAATTGTTTGGCACAATGTACGGAGTGTAGT
>BS_KBA_SWE02_21mDRAFT_10000109_pt1 | contig 27623 bp, 21 predicted proteins | sample BalSeasSWE02_21m_FD_9196 | JGI IMG/M metagenome (IMG submission 9196)
CCTTTATTAAAGAGCACGGAATAAACATTCCTTATAGAAGCACCCAATGGAATAACTTCATTTGTCCAACGAGTACGAGCTTGATTCATCCAATCATTAACAAATGTATTGCGTTGGGGTTTAACAACTACAGATAACTTTTTATTTAGCTGCGCACCCACTGAAATAGCACCATACTCCCAATTTCCAAAATGCGCTGATAATAATATCACTCCATTCTGTTCTTGTTCTTTTTTATCTATTAGATCAATATTACTGAAATGAACCTCTTTTTTAAATTGTTCTTTTGTAATTCTAGGTAAATACAATATTTCAACTAGTGTAATTGAAAAATTCTTATAACTGCCATAAGCAATCTTATTAATATCAGCGGATGTTAATTCAGGAAAAGCATGTTTTAGATTATCAAACACCACATCCTTGCGAATTGGGACAACATAAAAGAAGAAGAAGGAGATAAAAGAAGCAAACTTTCTGGATAGTCGCAGTCCAAGTATTTGGCAAACGAAACTTAAAAATAAGAATAGTATGTATTCGAATATATTTTTCACATCATATATAAAATTGATGTGTAAAAATAGTGAAATGAAAGGGTTTATTAATCAAATAATTATCAATAAAAAAACTGACTAAGGAGCTTTAAATAAATTTAGATTAATTATCTAACAACTATGCGCCTTTGCCAGTTATCATCTCTTAATTCACCTCTCTTTGTTGAATGTATTAGTGTATAGTCCGAAAATCCGGTAAGATCCGCAAAGACAAAATATACTCCGCCCTCAATATCTGTATACTGCCAAGTTTCATAGGGACGAGTTTCTAATTGATTTGGATATCTTTCTATTTCTGTTGGTTCGCCAAAAAGTAAATAAACCCTGCCTCTGTCCGTCTTCCATCCTTGTTTACCCATAGTAGAATATCTCTGATTGCACAAATCTATTCGTTGTAGATATGCTCGATAAAAATCATTTTGATTTTGAGTTATGCCATAATTTTCATCTTTGGCTTTCCAAAATTCAAACATAAATTCTCTCTTACCATCAAGGTTAGACAGTTTCTCATATTTATCAATTTCAGATTTTGTTGCAAGATATTTTGATTTTTCAAACAAATCATCTAATTCCTCTTCAGACATAGATCCAAAAGTAGAACTTAGAACTGGAGAAGTTGAAACTTCAAAAGTATCAACAACAATTATGTCCGGATTGTAGACAAAAAATTTTTTGGCAGTAGATATACCCGTATTACCTAGACTGTCAATCAATGCTATAACCAGAGTATAAGAATCTGTTGGATAACTTGACAAAATCTGTGAACCCACTTCAACACGTGTATTAGAATTTCTTGAGAGATACTTAGATTTTTCTTTAATAAGTTTTCCTTTACTATTATAGAGCAACTGACTCATTTTTATCTGATTACTTTTTATCTCTTGTGATTGAAGATTATAAATTTCCGTATAGAAAAATACAACAGGCTGAGATTTACCAAATACTAAATTAGGGATGGGTACAACTTCATAAGTGTTTTTGTAAAAGATAGAACTTGTGTTTTCACTTCCCTGAATCATTTTAGAGGCGAGTTGAATTTCACTAATACCTAAATTATTATTTAGATAAGGTGTAATTTTAAGTTTTTCTTTTATCTCTTTAAACATTTCCGGTTTATTAATATCTGATGCGGTAAATTCACAATTATATTCTCCTGTTGGAATGACGAACCCCAACATACCAACAAGCAATTGATTACTATGATCAGATGCATCAACATCGTATTTTACTTTCCACTGGTTATAAACAATGGTATCACCGGTTAAAACATTTTTAATAAAGATTTTTAATAAACCTTCTAAGCTTGATGTAGAATCACCAGCATCTAAAGTTAAAGATGCTTGATTAAATGAATAATAAAACTCCAAATAATTGGCCGTAGAATCATACCCAAACTGGGCATAGTCAAATTCAAAATCAAAGTCTGACTGTGAAAAGATTGAAGAACTTAGAAAAGTAAGTATTAAAAAGATTTTTTTCATCGCAGTTACTTTCATTAAATAAACAAGTAATTGTCTTTAATAATATTTTTCAAAGGCTTCTTAGATGTATTAAATTATTTTAAATGCAAGATTGAAAATAATTAGCAAAATCCAACTATATTGTTGCTTCTAATTTTTGTTTTATCTGTACTTTAGGAACAGCTCCAATAATTGTATCAACTACGCTTCCACCCTTAAAAATCAATACTGTTGGTATGCTTCTTACACCATATTTTATAGCGCTCTCTTGATTATTATCAACATCAAGTTTTCCAATTTTTGCTTTGCCTTCAAATTCTCCTGCAAGTTCTTCAACAATTGGTGCAATCATTTTGCACGGACCGCACCATACAGCCCAAAAATCTACAAGCACGGGTTTGTCTGATTGTAAAACTTCTGTTTCAAAATTATCGTCTGTAAAAGTTATTGGTTTCATTTCAGTTCCTTAAAAAATTATTAATAATAGTTATTATAAGATGATTAAGATTTTTTCCCTTGTCCAACGTAGTTAACTATATCTTCTCCGCCATCTGCATGAATCAATCCGCCCGAAATCCACTCACCACCTTCTTTACAAAGAAGTGAAATTACTTTTGCAACATCTTCAGGTGTTGTTAATCTTCCGTGTGGATTTTTTCTTTGTGCGATTTCGATCATATCTAAGTTGCCGGGAATTTTGCGAAGCGCCGGTGTATCTGTTACACCAGCCATAATTGAATTAACTGATGCACCAAATTTACTTCCAAGCTCAACAGATAATTGTCTAATGTGAGATTCTAAAGATGCTTTTGCCGCCGAAACTGCACCATAATAAGGTATAGCAGAATGACTGCCTGAACTTGTCATTGCAAAAATTCTGGCACTTTGTGCGAGCATATTATTTTTAACAACATCCTGCACCCAATAAACAAGTGAATGTGCCATTACATCCAGTGTCATTTCCATTTGTGCTTTTGTAATTGCCTGTTCGGTTTCACTTGGTACAAAAGGTTTTAATGTTCCAAATGCAAGTGAGTGCATTATAATTTTAACTAATGGTTTTCCGTTTAGTAAAGATTTTATTTCAGATATTATTTCATTGCGTTTAAATTCATCTGCGGCATTTACATTATAAAATATTGCTTCGACACCAGATGATTTTATCTCTTTAGTAATTCTTTCAACATTAGGCATGGTTGCCTGCCGATCTAAGTGAACGCCAAGAATATTAAATCCGTCATTTGCCAACCTTAATGCTGTAGCTTCGCCAAATCCGGATGAGGCGCCTAAAATCAGAGCCCAGAATTCTTGTTTATCGTTACGTCTCATTTAAATGTTTTCCTATATGTTTTGTGTTTATAACGGGAACAATAATACAAAATCGAACAAAGTGAAACAACAAAAAATAATTTAGAATTTACTTGGATTTTAGTATCACTGAATCTTCACCAAGTAACTCGGTAAGCGGTTTTAATAGTTCAGTTGTTATCTTTACACGTATTTCCTGAAGCGAAAATAATTTCCCTTTATCACTACCATTTTCAGAAAGATTAATAAATACAGGAATGCTGCCTTCATGATTTGTTAAAATATTTTTAAGTTCAATCAGTTTTTCTGATGAAATCTTTTCTTTACATATTTGAATCTTTAAACTCTCAGTAAGCTCATTTGCAATTTTTCTCATAGGTATAACTTTATTAACCTGCATCTTTACTGCATCACCGCTGCTTTCAAGATTACCGATTGCAAATATTGCTTCCTCGTCCCCAACAAACTTGCCATATTCATCATAAGATTTTGAAAACATCAAACATTCACAACTGCCTGTTAAATCATCAAGTTTGAAGAAAGCCATTGTTCTGCCAGCTTTATCAAACTTAGTTTTTAGCTCTGTTACAACACCGCAAACTCTAACATCACTTTTTTCAATTAGGTCTTCAGTTTCACCAAGATGAATCGTAGAAAATGATTTATACTCTAATTCATATCTTCTGAGAGGATGATCAGTCAGATAGAAGCCAATAACTTTTCTTTCTTCGGCTAAAAATTCTTTTTCGGTCCAGGGTTTTACATTTGGTAATTCCGGCTCTTTAAGCTGAACATCTTCAGCTTCACCAAACAATGAATCACTTGAAAGCATTTTTGAATTTTGGATTTTGTGTGCATAGTCCAATGCATTTTCAACAACCTCAAAAAGCTGTGCACGATTTTTATTCATTGAATAAAATGCACCGGCAAGAACTAAACCCTCAAGAGCACGTTTTGAAACTATCCTATTATCAGTATTTGTGCAAAAATCAAAAATACTTTTAAAATTTCTGCCAAGATTATTTCTTGCATTAATAATTTCTTTAACTGCAGGCACACCAACATTTTTTATTGCAGACATACCGAATTTTATTTTCCCATCTTCAGCTTCAAAGTGCAGAGATGGATTATTAACATCAGGCGGAAGTACTTCTATTTTTAGTTTACGACAATCTTCTAGAAACTTTGTTACTTTGTCAGTGTTTTCAAATTCATTCTTTAAGTTAGCGGCTAAGAACTCTGCCGGATAATATGCTTTAAGAAAAGCTGTTTGATAAGCTATAAAACTATAAGCAACGGCATGACTTTTATTAAATCCATAATTGGCAAACTTAAAAATCGTTTCAAATATTTCGAGTGCATTTTTTTTATCCACACCATTTTTTATCGCACCATCAACAAAAACTATTTTTTGATCTTCCATCACTTTAAGATCTTTTTTACCCATTGCTCTGCGTAAAAGATCAGCATCAGCCAAACTCATTCCGCCAACTTTGTTTGCAAGCTGAATAACTTGTTCCTGGTAAACAATAATACCATAAGTCTCTTTTAATATTGGTTCGAGAATCTGATGCGAATATTTAACTTCTTTTCTTCCAAACCTTCGGTCAATAAAATCATCAATAAATTCCATTGGACCTGGACGATACAAAGCGTTCATCGCTGCCAAATCATTTAAACTTGTTGGATGGAGCTGCTTTAAATACTCACGCATCGGTCCGGATTCAAACTGGAACACGCCTGTTGTTTGTCCTTTAGCAAAAAGTGCAAAAGTTTTTTCATCATCAAGTGGAACAGCATCAATATCAATTTCTATGTTATGATTTTTCTTAATCATATCAATCGCATCACGAATAATCGTAAGAGTTCGCAAACCAAGAAAATCCATTTTTAACAATCCGGCATTTTCTATGTCCTTCATCGTGTACTGGGTAACGATATCCTGCTGAGATACAGCGTTTGCAAGCGGAACGTATTTGCTAACTTCATCAGGAGTAATTACAACACCCGCAGCATGTTTAGAAGCATTGCGATTCATTCCTTCCAAGACCTTAGCATACTTAATTAGATTTTGTATATCCGCTTCGTTTGATTCTTTTACCCACTTCAAATCCGGTACTTCCGCTAATGCCTGATCGATCGAATAAACTTTACCAAACTTAGATGGAATAAATTTTGTAATCTTGTTTACAGTTGGAATTGGAATTTTTAAAACACGGGCAACATCCCGTAATACGGCTTTTGATGAAAGTCTGTTAAAAGTTATAATCTGGCTAACGCATTCTGCCCCATATTTTTCTCGAACATAATCAATCACATCCCCACGCTGATCATCAGCAAAATCAACATCAATATCGGGCATCGATCTTCTGGCAGGATTTAAAAATCTCTCAAACAATAAATCAAATTTTAATGGATCAACATTTGTGATTCCCAAAGCATACGCAACAATACTTCCGGCGGCACTTCCTCTTCCCGGTCCTACAGGAATCTTACGATCTTTAGCGGCGTTAATAAAATCCTGCACAACTAGAAAATATCCGGGGAAACCCATTTCATTTATTGTCTTGATTTCAAAATTAAATCGCTCTTCAATTTCCGGCGTAATGGTTTTAAACTTCTTTTCCAATCCTTGTCTTGCAATCAGTTCCATATACTCATCAAGATTCTTTGCTTTAGATTCTTGTGGAATCGGAAAATTAGGAAAGTGATGTCCTTCAAAATCAAGTTTAAGATCTACCTTCTCTTCGATCTCAAGGGTATGTTCGATTGCACCTTTATACTTCTTAAAAAGTTTTGTCATCTCATCGGATGATTTGAAGTAAACTTGATCCGTACCGTATCTCAATTGAGTATAGTCAGCACCATTTTTATCCGAAAGAAGCAAAAGAATATTATGAGCAAGTGCGTGCTCTGGTTCTATGTAATGACAATCATTAGTTGCAACAAGTTTAATTCCCAATTCTTTGGAAAGTTTTTGCATACCATCAAGGATAGGTTTATCAACATCCATCCCGTGATCTTGAAGTTCAAGATAGAAATCATCTTCAAAAATATCTTTAAACCTTTTCGCAACCGATCGTGCCTTTTCATAGTTGCCATTTACAAGATGTGTTGATACAACACCGCCTGCACAAGCAGTTGTACAGATTAGTCCTTCTTTATACTTCTCAAGCAGTTCCATATCAATGCGCGGTTTGTAATAAAATCCTTCGGTGTGCCCAAGAGTAGAAAGACGGGAAAGATTATCGTAGCCTTGTTTGTTTTTTGCTAAAAGTATTAAGTGGTTATAATGTTTGGACTTTTTCCTGTTATTAGCTTCTTCAGCTTTAGCTCTGTCAAATCGGCCCCCATCAACAACGATGTACGCTTCCATTCCGATGATAGGTTTTATACCGGCTTTATTCGCTTTGTTGTAAAATTCCGCGGCACCGTACATAACACCATGATCTGTAATTGCAACAGATTTCATATTGTGTTTTTTAGCAGCGTTGATTAGGCCGTCAACCGTGCAAGCGCCGTCTTGTAAACTGTAATGAGTGTGATTATGAAGATGGATAAAATCAGACATCGTATATCAAGTTAAAATAATGTTAACAGAAAATTATTTAAGACTTACAATGTCATCCTGAGTCTGTCGAAGGATGAATCTTTTAATTCATACCTAGAGAAATTCAGAATGAATTAGCAAAATATCTAACGCTTATAAAATTTTTAATAGATTTTTTGTAAGTCCTAATCGAAGTTAAGTATTTCGGAAATGAAAATCTAAACAACAAAAATTAATTATATTTTTAAATCGCTTGACAAGAAATGTTCTACTACTTAAAGGACAAAATTTACATCAATCCAATTCCCCAACAACCCATTCTCAGTATTTATAATCATTAAATTTATCAATTTTTTAATCTTGTAACTACATCAACCATTATCCACAATACATCATTTTTTCCCGGTATGTCCAAATCCGCCATCACCACGTTTAGAAGAGTTTAAATCCTCTACTAACATAATTTTAGCTGCATAAACTTTTGAGACTATCAATTGTGCAACCCTATCACCTTTTGATATCTTAAATTCTTCTTTGCCAAAATTCATTAATATTACTTTTATTTCACCGCGATAATCCGAATCAATGGTTCCAGGCGAATTAAGTATTCCGATACTGTGGTTTGCCGCCAATCCACTTCTTGGTCTAACTTGAATTTCATATCCCAAAGGAATTTCCACAGAAATATCTGTAGGAATCAATTCAACTTTTCCCGGTTGAAGAAAAACATCTTCTTTTATCGTGGCACGAATATCCATTCCTGCACTGCCGGAAGTTGCATAGTAAGGAAGAGGAACATCAAGAAAATCTTCACTTAATCTTCTTACTTTAATTTTTATTTTATCAGTCATCATTTTCGTAACAATTTAGTTTTAATAAAATTCATTTCATTTTTCTCAATTACATTCATCAAGATGTAAGAGATAAATATTAGTGTCATAATTATTTTGTAGTAGATATTTAAATATCCAGCATACAATAATAGGTAATATACCGCCCCAATAAATGTTAAAGCTAAAGCTATTTTAACAAGCTTATAATAATCGTAATTAATTTTGTAAAACTTTTGAGTTACGATATAATATCCCGCAGCCATAACAAAATAACTTAAAAGTGTCGCAAGTGCCGCGCCCATAATGTTAAATTGTGGAATCAAAATAAAATTTGCAATAACATTTGTAAGTGCACCAACTCCCGTTACAAGAGGAGCATAAATACTTTTTTCTTCGATATAAATTCCTGCTGAAAATACTACATATAAACCGTTAAATAAATAAGCGAGCAAGATAACCGGAACTATGTACAATCCTGCCCAATATTTTGCACCTATTATAGATATTCCTCCAAAGTTTATTTTTACAATATCCGAGATGAATAGTGAAAGTATAACTACCATTAAACTTCCAACAATTGTAAAATAAGTTAGCACCTTTGAGAAAATTTCTTTCGCATTATCTTCTTTTGCATTAGTTAAAAAAAACGGCTGCCAGGCATATTGAAACATGTTAACAAACAGCATCATAAAAATGCCAAGTTTGTAATTTGCTTTGTAGATACCCACTGTTTTTATATCAGTTAACTTTTCTAAAATCGGCACATCTATAACTTGTACAAGCATCATTCCCAATCCGGCAGGAAGATATGGTAATCCAAATTTTAACAATCTTTTAAATAAGACTTTGTGGAAACTAAATTTAATATTTTTAAGTAAAGTTGGAATCAACAATAAGAATGATACAATGGATGCTGCCAAGTTACTTATAAGGATTGCTTCAATTCCCCATTTTAATTTTACGATTAGAAAAACATTTAATACGATATTAAAAACAATGCTTATGATTTTAATAAAGGAAAATAATTTTGCTTTGCGTTCAAGTCGTAATTTTAGGAAAGAGATAATCGCGTTTGCATCAAAAAATAAAATGAAAGCAGAGAGTATAATCAGATAATTCAGATTTGATGATAATTCAACAAAACTTGCAACTGGCTGGCGAAGAAAAATAAGCAATCCGCAAAAAACTGCTGAAGTAAATAGAACGCTAAAAAATGGAGTTGAGAAATTATCTTTTTCATCACCAATATCTTTGAAAGCTGCATACTTTAGAAATGCTGCATCCATTCCGTAAATAAAAAAGATATTAAAAAGAGCAATGTAAGAGTAAATTAAAATTACAGTACCATAATCAGCAGGCGAAAAAACATTGGTGTAAAACGGAACAAGAATAAAGTTAAGAAATCTGCCCAGCATTGTGCTGATGCCGTAAATAGCAGTATCCTTTGTTAGTTCTTTTATTTTTTCTTTCATTCGATTTTTAGAGTGTTATCTCTAATGAGATATCCAAAGCTTTTACACTATGCGTTAAGGCACCAACTGAAATAAAATCAACTCCCGTTTCTGCAATTGTTTTTACAGTTTCAAAATTCACTCCGCCGGAAGCCTCAACTTTGCATTTACCATTAATTAATTTTACAGCATTTTTCATATCCTCAATTTCAAAATTATCAAGCATAATAACATCAACTTTAGTAGTTAATGCTTCTAAAACTTCTTTTAGATTTTTCGTTTCAACTTCTATCTTAAATTTTGAGCAATGTTTTTTCTGATACTTTACACACGCCTCAACCGCTTTTGTTATTGAACCCGCAACTTCGATATGATTATCTTTTATTAAAAACATATCATACAAACCAATACGATGATTTGCACATCCGCCAATCTTTACAGCCAGTTTATCAAGTGTACGCAAACCGGGAACTGTTTTTCGTGTATCGATAACTTTTGCTTTTGTGTGTTTTACTTTTTCCGTATAAGCATTTGTAGATGTTGCAATACCGCTCATTCGTTGTAAAAAATTTAATGCGGTTCTTTCTGCAGTTAGTAAAGATTGAGCTTTACCTGAAACAACTGCAGCAATATCACCATATTTAACTTTAGAACCATCTTTAATTTTTATTTCAAATTTTATTTTGGGATCGACAACTTTAAAAACTGTTTTTGCAATTTCTAATCCGGCAACAACTCCATCGGCTTTAACAAGAAATTTTCCTACAGCTTTTTTTGATTTACTAATCGTAGCTTTAGTTGTAATGTCTCCTGAATTAACATCTTCCTTTAACGAATTAGCAATAAGTTTTAAAATTGATTTATCCATTCTTACTCATAATATTTTTTAACAGCATCAATAAATATTTTAGGAGCGCGTGTTGGTCTGTTTGTCTTAGCATCTAAAAAAGCTAACTCAACATAACCTGCACAAATCACTACATCTCTTTTCTTTGCTTTTATGATATGATCAATGTGAACTTTTACAGCTGGCAATTTTTCAACACGAGTTTCAATCACCAAAACTTCATCATAATAAGCAGGATTAAAGAAATGTATTTTAGTTTCAATAACAGGCATAAAATACCCATTATTTTCAATAACTTCGTAAGGTAACCCGACTTCGCGCATCATTTCGGTTCTGCCAACTTCAAAGTATTCAAAATATTTCCCGTTGTATGCAAATCTCATCTGGTCTGTATCAGCATACCTGACTCTAACTTCTGTAAAATGTTTTTGCATTCGATTCTAATTTTATTTTTGATGAGTTAAAATAAAAAAATCCCGAGCTAATCGGGATTTTAAAGTTCTAAAGATGGGGTATCTCATATTATTCTGTAAAAACACCCATCTTACCAAATTTTTCTATGCGGTTATCTACAAGTTTATCAGGCTTAACTTTTATTAGTTCGTCAATCTCTTCAATTAATGCTGCCCTTAAATTATCCGCAGCCTCTTTATGATTTTTGTGGGCACCGCCAAAAGGTTCCTTAATAATTCTATCGACAATTCCCTGTTCTAACAAATCCGGGGCAGTAAGCTTAAGTGCTTCAGCAGCTTGTTCCTTGTATTCCCAGCTCCTCCACAAAATAGAAGAACAAGATTCAGGGCTGATAACTGAATACCAGCAATTTTCCAACATTAAAATCCTATCGCCTACGCCTATTCCTAAAGCGCCTCCACTTGCACCTTCTCCAATAATCACTACTATAATCGGCACCTTAAGTTTACTCATCTCAAAAAGATTTCTTGCAATCGCTTCCGCCTGTCCGCGCTCTTCAGCTTCAAGTCCAGGAAACGCACCGGGTGTGTCAATCAATGTTATCACAGGCCGATTAAACTTTTCGGCAAGTTTGAATAATCGTAATGCTTTCCGATAACCTTCAGGATTCATCATTCCAAAATTTCTGTAAACATTGGACTTTGTGTCTCTACCCTTTTGTTGTCCCATGATTACAACTTTATGCTGGCCAATTTGTGCAAGTCCACCAACGATAGCTTTATCATCTTTAAATGATCTATCGCCGTGCAGTTCAACAAATGAATCAGCCATCTCATAAATGTAGTCGAGCGTATAAGGTCTATCTGGATGACGAGCTAATTGAACACGCTGCCATCTTGAAAGATCTCTATATAATTCTTCTTTCAATTGTCTTACTTTCTCTTCGAGCCTTACCACATCGTGTTCGATGTCAAGGTTATCGGAGAATTTTTTCATTTCATCTAATTTAGACTCTAACTCATAAATTGGTTTTTCAAAATCTAATATTGTCTTTGCCATCTTTACTTCTTGCTCCACATTTTGTTTAACGATTTAGCAAGTATTTCTAAATCGAGCCAAATGTTTTGATTTTTTGCGTAATAAAAATTTAATTTTTCAAGTTCTTCGGGATTTTCATTTTCAATATACCAATATCCTGTCAAACCTGTTTTACCTAAAAAGTTATCTTTTGATTGTTCCGAAGACTGCGGACCGACCAAACTCGCCTGACCATTTATAATTTTTGGAAACCCTAAAAGAAATTTTGTAAAATCAGATTGCGTAATTGCCACTTTACTTTTGAAAAATATAAAAGGATAAATCAAAAACAAAGAAGGAATAACAATTGAATAATCAAATAAACCTTTTATAAATCTTTGTTGAGGTTGGGTGATATTATAATTCAGTTCAATTACAGGCATATCATCAAGCATTGTTACTGCAGTTTTGCCAACTATAAAATCCAGATTATTACCAACAATTTTAAACTCAACATTTTCTTCTCCGCACTTTCCAACAATTTCCATCATTTTGTTATAGGATAATTCGCCGGATGAAAATATAATTTCGTTAATCTTATTATCTCTAATTACACGCTTAATATTTTGATCGGTTCCAATTACTTCAAACGATTCAATCTTTTCACCGATATTCTTATTTGAGAATCCAATCAATCCAATAACGCTTCTTCTATCTGTTTTTTTCTTTCTTAACTTTTTTCCGATTTGGATTGCACTTTCATCAAGCCCAACAATAAGTGTTCTTTTCTGTTTGAGATCATCATCAACTAAACTTGCTTTGAATATAATCTTAAATGCAATTCGCCAGAAAGCAAGCATTAAAAATAAAAATGAATAAGTTATCAGCACTATCGCACGACTGAAAGCAAAATCCTTAAAGAAAAAAGTGAGTGAAGTTAAAATTGGCAAACTGATTAAAACAGAAAGCAAAGTTTTTGAAACGGATATTTTATTTTTTTTATAATTTCCAATTGCAAAAGAAACAATTATTTGAATTACAGCAGGTAATGTGTAAACAATAGGAATTGCAAAATGAGGAAAACCGCGCCAATCAGTGAAATTGTGATAAATTTTTTCAGCAGCAAACAAACAAAGATCAAAGAAAATAAAATCAAGAAAGACAGAAAGTATAATAAGTTTGCGTACACCTATAAATGCAAAAATACTTCTTACAAAGATCGCACTTCGTAAAATCAACCCGACAAGAAAAGAACTTGATAAATGTTTTTTTACAAACAAGTGCATGGCACCGTAAAAAACTTTTGCTTCGTCAATACTGCTTCGCTTAGTACTCTCCCCTTTGTAATGGATTATTTGTGTTGAGTGAACATAGAAAACTTTAAATCCGGCTTTTTGAATTCTGCAACATAAGTCTAAATCTTCACCATACATAAAAAACTGTTCATCAAACCCACCTACTTTTTCGTAAACTTCTTTTCTCATCATCATAAATGAGCCGGAGATTGCATCAACTTCGTAGCTTTTATTTTCATCAAGATAAGTAAGATTATAACGGGCAAATATTTTACTATTTGGAAAGAGCGTACTTAATCCTGTTACTTTTGTAAATGATGTCCATGGACCAGGAAAACTTCTTCTGCATGCTAGCTGCAATGTTCCATCGGGATTTAGAATTTTACACCCTGCTAATCCAACATTTTCATTCTGCTCAAAAAACTTAATCATTTTTTCAAAAGTATCTTCTGCAACAAGTGTATCCGGATTAATTAACAAAACATATTTGCCGGATGCCTGTTTTAAGCCAATGTTATTTGCTTTACCAAAGCCAAGATTAGTTTGATTTGCAATTAATTTTATTTGCGGAAATTTTTCCTTGATGAAATCAACACTACCATCATCAGAGGCATTATCAACAATTATTATTTCTTTGGTAAGATTAGATGAGGCTTTTTCTATAGAGTGAATTAAATTCTGAAGGAATTCTTTTACGTTATAGTTTACTATGATTATTGAAAGGTCCAATTATATGATCCTTACAATTTGCCAAACATATGTTGAAGTCTTAGTTTCCATACCATTGTAACTGCTTCGCGAACGATTTTTCTAGACATTTTAGATTTACCTCTTACCCGATCCATAAAAACAATTGGAATTTCTTTAATCTTAAAACCTTTTGCATATGCTTTAAATGTCACCTCAATCTGGAATGAATATCCGTTTGATTTTACTTTATCTAAATCGATCGCTTCCAAAACTTTTCGGCGAAAACATTTAAACCCTCCGGTTGCATCTTTAATCGGCATTCCTGTAATAATTCTCGTATAAATGCTCGCAAAAAAACTCAATAACAAGCGTGCCATCGGCCAGTTTAGAACTCGTACACCATTAATATATCGGCTGCCAAGAATAAGATCATATTCAGTTATTGATTTTAAAAAGTTTTTTAATTCATTTGGATCGTGAGAAAAATCCGCATCCATTTCAAAAATAAAATCATAATTATTTTGCAAAGCATATTTAAATCCAGCTATGTAAGCCGTTCCCAAACCCATCTTCTTCTCTCTTTTAAGAAGATGAATCCGGTCATTCTTTTTCATTTCATCTTCAATAAAATTGCCCGTTCCATCAGGTGAACCATCATCTACAATAAGTATATGAATACTTTCATCTTGAGATAAAACTTCAGGGATAAGCCTGGGTAAATTTTCAAGCTCATTGTAAGTTGGAATAATAACTAAACTTTTTTCAGTCATAATGCCCTTTACCAAATAGTACCACAAAAACTGTTCGTAATAAAATTTTAAAGTCCATTCTTATAGACATATTCTCTATATAAAACAGGTCGTAGCGCAATTTAATTTTTACATCTTCTATTGTTTCATCATACTTGTGTTTTATTTGAGCCCAGCCCGTAACTCCTGGTCGAACTTTTAATCTTCTTTTATAATAAGGTATTTCTTGTGAAAGTTTTTCAACAAAAAAAGAACGCTCAGGTCTAGGCCCAACTAAACTCATTTCGCCTTTAAGAACATTTATCATTTGTGGAATTTCATCAATCCTTAATCTTCTAACGAACCTTCCCATTCTTGTAACCCGCGGATCATCTTTTTGTGACCAAACCGGGCCGGTATGCTTCTCAGCATCTATTATCATAGAACGAAATTTTAACACTTTAAATGGTTTACTGTTTTGTCCCAATCTTTCCTGCTTAAAGAGAACAGGTCCTTCACTATCAATTTTAATTGCAATTGAAGTTAAGAGTATCACAGGCGAACTTGCTATCAAAATCAATAAAGAAATAAAAATATCCATTAACCGCTTGAGTTTCTTTTCCCATTCAGGCATTAGCTCCGGCATAATATCAATTAACGGCATTCCGTAAATCTGACTTGTGCGGGCCTGTCCGCTTAATATTTCGTAAAGATCAGGAACAATTTTTAAACTAAGATTTTTCCCTTCAGTTTTAGATATTACATCAACAAGAACATCGTGATCTTCTTTTTCCAATGCAATAATAATTTCCTTAGCGTTAAACTTTTCGATTATTTCAACTAACTGATCTGTTGTGCCTTCTACTTTAATTCCATTATATTTACTTCCGATGTTTTCATTTTTAACTGCTACAAAAGCTTCAATATCAATTCCAAGTGCAGGAGCATTGTATATCGAATCTAATACTTCTCTCCCTTTATCATTATAACCAACAACCAATCCACACCTTCTGCCAATACCCTTAATTAATAAATTACGCTGTACACTTCTAATTAAAATCCTGCCTGATCCAACAAAGAACAAAAACAAACCCCAATAGATAAAAATTAAAATGCGAGTTGCAGTTGTAACGTTGTGCATATAGTCATCGATGAAGATTAAGAAAAAGAGTAAGAAGATTCCAAAAAACGTAGCCTTAAATAGCGTAGAGATCTCATCAAATCGTGAAGAAGCAAACCAGGTACGGTACATTCCAACAAAAGTAAAAATTATAAGCCAGTAGAAATATATTACAAACATCGGAACAAAAAACTCAGGAGCAATAAGTAAATCAAACCAGCCTGTTTGTAAACGAATGTAACTGTAAACAAACCACGCCGAATTAATCATCAGAAAATCTGTTAGAAGGAGTAATATTTTTTCAGTGGATTTGGACATGATTAATTGTTAAATAATTGCTGATATAACAAAAATGTATCTGCCACCATCTTTCTTTCATCAAACTCATTTAAGTTTTCTTTTGCTTGATCTACAATTTTTTTTGTGTAAGCAGAATTTTCAATTAATTCAATTACAGATGCAGCAATTTGGGCGGGATTATTGGGTTCTACTAGTATGCCTGATAATTTATCCTTAACTATTTCCGAATTCCCGTCTATGTTAGTTACGATTACTGGAACACCCGCAGCCATCGCTTGCGGAATTACTCTAGGTAAACCTTCCCACAATGAACTTAAAATAAAAATATCCATTGCTTTTAATAATATAGGTATATCTCTTCTTAAGCCTAAGAAAATAATTTTATCTTCTAATGATAAATCTTTTGCTAAAATTTTAGCACTCCTTAACAATGGACCGTCACCCACCATTAGAAGCCTGATATTAATATAGCCTTTTTTTATTATTTCATAAAAGGATAAGATAGTATCCAATGGTGCCTTCTGAGTTGAAAAACGTGTTACAGTACCAATAATTATTTCATCTGGTTCAAGATTTAATTTTTGACGAATCTCTTTTTTCCTAATCCCAGGATTACTGTATTTACTCAAATCAATCCCACTTCTAATAACAATGTACTGATTCCTATTTCCAATTTTGTTACTAATTCCTTTCTCAATATCCATATTAGTTACACAAATAAATTTAGATGTAATATGAGCAGTAATTCTTTCTAATAAAATCATTAAACTTTTTAAAAGTCGGTTTTGAGAGTTATTAAAACCCCAACCATGAACAGTATTAACAATATTCTTAACTCCAGCAAGCCATGCAGCCCAGCGACCTAACATTCCAGCTTTAGCACTATGTGTATGTACTAAGGTATAATTTCCCTTCTTAATAAGTTTGTAAAGTTTAATAAGGGTAATTAAATCATAAAAAACATGGATTTCTCTTTTCAATGTAGGAAGCGTTACCACATTTAGATGATGTCTACTAGCTTCTTCATACATATCCCCTTCAATGTTAATGTTGGGTCCTGTAATAATATCAACACTTAATGATTTATTTCTTAATCCAGAGGCAATAGAAATAACTGTTTCAGTTGCACCACCAATACTAAAGAGGGTAATAATTTCCAAAATTTTGAGATTTTTGGGTTTAGAATATTTTTTCATGATATGTAAGTTAATTCAAATCTTATGGTTCGCATAAAAATTTTTATTTTTAGTATTATAAAATAGTGCTATTAATTATATAATTGAATAATTATCAACTGTTAAACTAGTCATCAATCACTTACAATATAAAAATTTATTAAATACCTAAGTAAGGAACTTGAATAATAAAAATGGGAAATTGCTTTGGTTCAAGATTTACAAATAGTTGATTATAGAGAAGAAATACTATATGAATTGAAAATATCAACAAGTTTTTTAGTTTCTTTATGTATATTAAATTTTTCAGCTTGAATCATAGCTTTCTCTTTCATAAGATCATAGAATTTGGGATCTTCTTCTAATCTGCAAATATCATTGACAAACCCAATACAGTCATCGGGATTGTGTAAGAGACCACCATCACCGACTACTTCTAATAAGGAAGATGTATTTGAGGATAAAACAGGAATACCTAATTGCATTGCTTCCAAGGGAGGAATACCAAAACCTTCGTAAAACGAAGGGAAGATGAATGCGAAGGCGTTTTTATATAAAAAATAAAGCAATTCATCATCAACAAAATTTAAGCATTTTATATATTGTTCTCTTTTTTTTAATTTTTTTGCAATGTCATTATAACCATATCCTGGTTTGCCAACAATAATTAAATCGAGATCACTTCTAATTTCTTTCAGCTGATCAAATATCTTTATCAAGCCAATTAAATTCTTACGTTTTTCTATTGCCCCAACGTAAAGCAAGTATTTTTTTGATTGATTTAAATCAATGAAACCTTTGGGTGGCTTATTTTTATTTTTTGGTTTAAAAGTGCTAGGAACGCAAGAGAATATCACTTCTATTTTATTTTGCGGAATTTTAAATATTCTTGAAATTTCTTTTTTAGAATATTCTGATGAAGTAATAATTTTATCTGATTTTCTTAAAGTCTTGGGTAAAAAAAACGACAAATAATATCTATAACTTTTTGAATAATATTTCTTTAAAGTAAAGGGGAATACATCATGAATCACTGAAATATACTTTATATCACTTTTTTTAATAGTTGGCAATAAAATATTCGGAGAAAAAAGTATATCAATTTCATATTTTGTTAATAAATTAGGTAGGGTTTTATGAAGCCAGATGGGCGAATAAATTTTGAAGGGTAAAGACGGAGCAGGAGAAATAATATGGTTGTAAAAATCTTTATCGATTTTTAAATCTATACCAGAAAAAACATAATATTTGTTAGAGTGATCAACTTTGGGAATTTCTGCTAATAAATTGTTTAAACATCGTCCGGTTCCGGTTATCCCTTTATCAAGAATTCTGGCATCGATTCCGATTCGCATTAAATTTTCCATTTATCTTTTATAAAAAATAATCTGAATTAAAATTAATTATTTAAAAGTTTAATATAAAACTATTTTGCAATGGTATTTTCATTTTGTAAATCAATTTGTGAACCATCCTTCCATTATTAAAGTCAACAAGGGTTAATTTTATAATTTTTAACAAATTAATTTTAATTATTGGATTTAAACTGATTTTTATTTTGCATGATTATAAATGAATTAAATTTTAATGTTTTACTGCCATGTATAAATAGAGGGACGATTTTTTACTCTGCTCTGACGGCTAAGGGCAGAACCGATCTGATTGGTAAAAATTTATAATCATTCAATAACCGGATAAACTTAGATTCTGTCTTTTTCAAATTTGTATAATGTCTAAATTTATACTGCAAACTAATATTCTTTACCCTTGGTTGATTCGGGTCAAATTCCCACGGATGAATGTAAAAGACATAAACGCCTTTGTCTTTAAGAATTTTATCAATGCCATATTTAAATATTCCATAGGGAATAAATCTGAAATAAAAACCCCCAGACCAAGGCAACTTAATTCCAACTAGATCAATATTGGATAACATTACCTGATAAAAATTTTCCTTTAATTCAAATATTGAATCTTTCGAAACTTGATAATTCTTTAGCTTACCATATCGACTATGAGCGACGGTTAAGAACAAACTCGAGTCATACTTAAATCCTAGTGAAATTAAAACATCAATTGCCCAATCAGTTATTGAAAAGTTTGGAGCTCTATATCCAATAATCTTTTCTCCAATAGAATTCTCAAGAATATTTTTAGTTTTAATTACATCTTGTCGAAAAATTTCTGGTGATAATGAATAAACTAGATCATGATTATATCCATGGCAGGCAATTTCGTGTCCCTGTTGATGGATCTTCTTTACAACCTGTGGGAATCTATCAGCAATCCATCCTAAAATAAAAAAGGTAGCCGAAGAATCATATTTATCTAATAAACCCAAAATAACATCAACATTTCTTTCAACCCTTGAGACATTACCGTCCCAGGAATCTCTTGTTATAGCTTGTTTTAAATTATCAACTTGAAACCAATCTTCAACGTCCACACTTAGAAAAGTCTTCATCTTAATCGGTAACCTTTCGCTTTGAATTTATTAACATCATCATTACTCGGAAATGTATTGTATGTCGCAAGTTTTGAATCATTAACAATGAAATTAATATTACCACTATTCAATATCTTTATTGTTTCTAGAAATGCATCAACACTTAACTTTTTCGTTCTTCTTATTAAAGAATCAAGAGATTCCTTTGGATCCAGATCGAAGCATTTTTGAAGTAGTATCTCTCCATCATCTAATGCTTCATTCATTTTGTGAATTGTGACTGCGCTAGTATTATCGTTTTCATAATTATATAGTGACCAAAAATTCGGCATCATACCTCTGTTCTTGGGTAATTTTGAAGTATGTATATTAAAGCAGCCTACTCTGGCAATAGTTAAAACATCCTTTTTAAAAATCTGACTCGCCGCGATGGAAAAAATTATGTCCAATTTTAAAGAATATAAATAGTCTAATGATTCTTTAGAATTGATATTCTTCAAATCAATGATTTTAATATTATTTTTCAAAAGGATATGTTCTACTGAAAATGCTCCTGGAAAATTACCTCTAAATAAATTAAGCGAAATCAAATTTAATACTTTATAAATCATATATTTAATTCCAAGAATAAAGAAATTCCAGTAACTATAAAAATCAATCATTTGTTTAATGAGTTTCTGCATTGATTTTTTTCCGAGTGGGGGTTGAATTATAACACCCACTAATTCAAATTTATTTGAAAGGTCATGCTTCAACAGTTCTTTGAAGAAAATTGAGACATAAAATGGATCATCTTGTGTTACTAGTAGTATTTTTAACATATTATTTTTTTACCTAAGGGATTCTAATTAATAAAGAAATTATTAATATAATTAAAATAGATATTTTTTTATTTGAATCTTATGGAATTAGACTTCCCCATTTTCTTACTAAAAAAATCATTGAATGCTTCAAGCACCATTAAAATATTTTTCGAATTTTTATTAAATAACCAATAAATACTCTTTGTTATCATTGCAAAAGAGATATAAATCAAAGTCAAAATAAAAAAATCTGGAAAATTTTTTTTTGTAAAATAAAGTCGATTCCTTGTTGCATAATAAAGAGGTAGTAGAGAAAGATTTTCTTTTGTAGAGTTGCTTACTTTATGAAATATCTTGGAATGATGATTAACAATAATTTTATAACCTGCATGCAGAGTTCTAAAACATAAATCGGTATCCTCTATATACAAAAAATAGTTATCATCAAAATAACCAACCTTATTAAATAATTCACTTTTTATTAACATACAACAGCCCGAAACAAATGCAACAGATCTGTTGTTTGGCTTTATTTTATTTTCGATTCGATCAGAATATGCAAATCCTGAACCTCGTAATCGACTAATTGTACCCCCAGCGCTCCAGATTTTTTTAGGTTCATGAAAATAATTTATTTGAGGAGCAACGATGCCCGCATTCTTATTTTTTTCATATGCATCTAAAAGTGGTTCAAGAAAATTTGATTCAACTATTGTGTCATTATTTAACAACAAAATATAATCTACTTTTTCTTCGAGAGAATACTTAATTCCTAAGTTGTTTCCTCCCGTAAATCCCAAATTAACATCACTTCTCAAAACTTTAATTTTAGGGAAATTGTTTTTTAATTTATTAAACTCCTCAGCATCTGATCCATTATCGACTACAATAATTTTATAATTCTTATAAGTAATTTTCTGTAGTGAGATTATACATTCAGAAGTATCCTCATATCCATTCCAATTCAGGATCACTACTGCAATTCTAGGTTTCTCTTGGATTTGAGACATACTATTTGTTTAATTCTTCCCCAGAATGTGGGTTAAATGTAAATTGTTTTATCATCCAGCAACTAAATATGTAATAATTTATAAAAAAAATCTAAAGAATTATTTGACAAAATGAGAATAAATGATAAGACCCACAAAGTTTTATGAATTTTTAATTCTCGAAAAAATAAAAGATAGATCTTCTGGCTCCAGGATTTTTTTCCATACAACAATGGAAAATGTTAAAAGAACTGTAAGAACAAAGAGTAACTTAAATACTATCCCACTAATAAAAATAGTAGCAATTACCAATATTATTGATAATAATGTCAATATTAATTGTGAGTTAAATTTAGATTTAATTTCAGTTTTTTTGAGGAAAACTTTTTGAGTGAAATGAAACAATAAAGATGTATCAATAAATATTCTGATCAACCATATTAGTGCAGCTCCTGTTATCCCAAATTTTGGAATAAAATACCACATTAAAATCAAGTATAAAGGTAATTCAAACAGATGGATTTTTGCCGTAATATCAGGTCTGCCAATTGACTGTAAGTATGTAAATGGAAAAAATGCAAGACTATTCAAAAATATTCCGACAGCAAATAATTGAAGCACAAGAGTACTTCTATTAGCGAAATTTATTCCCAGCCAGATATTCAATCCTTCACTTGCAAAGGTTGAAATTATTAAAACAATTGGAAATAAAATTATAAAAATATATTTAATACTTTTAGAGAATAGTTTACTCGTATACTCTGGATTAGTCTTATAGTTAGAAGATATTGCAGGAAATAAAACGCTAGCTAATGCGCTCGGAATTATCAATAACTTTGTTACAACTTCATATGGTGTTGTGTAATAAGTAACTGCAACGGCAGAAATAAGTGCCCCGATTAAAAATCTATCCACATATAAAATGATTGGACCTATTAAATTAGAAATGCTCATCCAAGTGCTCGTCTTTAAAATGGGTTTAATAAGGCTTTTAACAATTTTGATATCAGAATTATGGATTGAATTTAATTTTTTACATTCTAAAAAAAAGAAAATCCAGATTATAAATCTAAAAAAGGATAAGACGAGTACGATTAAAAATAAATCAGTCGTGAAGATTAAACAGAGCAACGGTCCGACAAAAGTAAAAACCCCTAAAACTGATCTTAACAAATTGATCATTCCAAATTTTTGAAATGCCTCAAGCACCCCTCTTAAACCAGCAGTAGTTGTTACAATTGGTATTGAAAGAGCAAGAGTATAAAAAGTATAAATACTTTGTTCTTGATATTCTTTAGAAATATTAAAAATGTTTAAAACGAGGTAAGGAGAGCCAATAAGAAGAATTATACTTCCTATTAAACTTATTATAAACATTAAGAAAAGCCCTGTCCAAAATAATCCCGGTATTTCTTCTGATTTTTCTAAACCAATATTTTCTGCCACGATTTTTGTAAGTGTTCTTCCAATACCGAAATCAAATAAACTAAAATATCCAATTACAATCCATGCTAAAGATAATATTCCAAATTTTTCTTCACCTAACCCTTTCACCAAAAAAGGAATTGCAAACAAAGCCACAAATAAAGGTGCAACACTTCCAGCAAAATTATATGCAGAATTTTTTAACAATAAATTTCCACTAATCGTTTTCATTAATTCCGTATTTCTTTTCTCTGATCAGGTATAATATTCTGTGTTTTGATGAGTTTTAAGCAAATTAAGATTGAAAAATGTCCCAACAATGGCCCAGAAGATTATTGAAAATTGGAACCCCTCAAAATTGGGTTCAATTAAAGAGTGAAGATAACCTCCCGATATAGCTGAAAAAAAAGCCCACTTTAATAATTTAAGTGAATGATCTTCCTCGCTTCGGTAATCTTTAAACACTTTTACAATCACCACTGCTAAAATTGAAAAAAAGAAAATTCCACCAATTAAACCGGTTTCACCTAACATACCTAAAATAATATTATGTGCCGATGAGGAAGCATCTTTCGCTAAAACAAATGTAGAGTAAAAACTCAAATTGCCGAAACCGACACCGGTTAATGGATGTTTCAGAAAAGCATCCCAGGTATCTTCATAAAAATTCATTCTTGAGTATACCGAACCAGTGGTTTCAATATTTGACATACCCTCTGCAATTACATAAGTAAGTGGGTTCAGAAGAATAATTATAACTACGATTATTAATACTGAAACGAAGGGGACTAATGATCTTGCTTTAAGAGTGCGTGCAAATAATAGCATTAAAGTTAGCACGAGTGCTATAAGTCCGCCCCTTGATAAAGTTAGAATAATTGCAAGAAACATAAAAGCTAATCCAACTGAGAAGAATAATTTTAACTTTCTTGATTTAGTATAAAATAAGTATCCAAATGTAAGAGGGATTATTAAAACAAAGAATGATGCTAAATAATTTGATCTGCCCCAACTTACAGAAAATAAATTCTTTTTAAAGTATAGACCGACAACTCCCGATGAAAAACCGCCTAACTGCATTAAAATATTGAACTCTATCAAGGCTAATATGAAACCCCAAATAATCAATCCTATAATTAATGATTTTAAATGAATTTTATTTTCTACCGCATAATACACCAAAATTAAACTAAAATAACCTGCGAAGTAGTTTTTCCAGAAGACTAAAATTCTCAGCTTCTCAAGTGCAACAAACAATCCAGTAGGCAGAGTCCAGACAAAAAAAGGAATCCAAATTAAAATTATTAATGGGATTTTAATGCTGTTGTTTAAGTTTAATAAAACCTTGATTGTGAAGATTGCTAAAAATAACCCTAAAAATATTTCTTCAATGAATAATGTGGGTCCCTTTGACACATTTTTAAAAGGGATTATCGCGTCCACTAATATTGAGAATATTAATATGTGAACGGCGATTATCGGTAATTTGAATGTATAAAATGTTAAAGGGAATAGAATAATAATAGATAGAAGAATTATAAATGGTATCAGCTCAAATATTGCAAAAACTACTAGAAGAAATAATTCTAAAAGAAGCAAATACCTTAGCCTATATAATTCAGATAGAAGCATTATTCTTTTATCTAAGACGATTTCTTAGATTTAAAAGAAAACTTCAATGGATCAATAATTCCTTCTTTTATTTTTTTGAATCTTTCTTTATCCGACTGCACAGTTATGTAAGACTCTTTAATAAGAACATAACCCAAAGAAAACAAAAATGAAATTAGGAATGCACCAAATACAATTAACATCCTTTTGGGAGAGGATTTTTTCTGCGGAGGAATTGCCTTATCAACGACCAAAACAACCGGCATATCCTTATTTTCTTCAATTCTGGCTTGCTCATAAATTGGATAAATAAATCCCAATAATTTATTCTGAATTTCATAATCTCGCATCAACCTTACATACATAATGCCTGTTTCGGGAACCTTTTCAAACGGCACGAATAAATTCAAAGAGGATTTGAGATTTTTGTCTTCACCAAATTTCAAGTTTGCTAACTGTTTATTTAATTCATTCACCTTTAATTCGGATTCCTGAACCACTGGATTATCTTTGCCATAATTCTTTAAAAGAATCGTTTGTTCCAATTTTGCAATTTCAAGCTGAGCTTTTATTTCAGCAGCAACTTCTATAGCAGCTTTCATCTGCTCTTCTAAAGCCAGTACATTGTATTTTCTACTAAAACTCTCCAGACTATCCTCAATATTTGCAATATCCGTTTGAGCCTGAATAAAACGTTTTTCAATAAACTCTCTATTATTCCGTGATTCTGTTACGCCTAATTCTACACTCATTTCATTTAGAATATCCACATAGTAATCAGCCATTTTAGCTGCCCTTTTAGGTATTTCATCTGTAACTGAGATTACGATATTCCCTTCGTCTTCTATATTAAAATCAATATAGCTTTCCAATTCCTTTATTACATCTTCATATGGCTTATCTTTATCAATTTCATATACTTCGCGTAAATTAAATTTTTTAATTACCTTTTCTGATGCTGTTCTACTCTGAAGAATGACAAGATAGTTATAAGCCTCATCGGTAACTGTTCCCAACCTTCCGCCCAAAGATTTTGATAAATCCTTTATTGTGCTTGAAAATCCTGCTACATCACCAAAAAGGCCACCTTTTTTCTTTGGAGAAATGAATGAAGCCTTAGCAGTATATCTATTAGGAATTATTAAACTAATTATTACAGCCGCAATGGTCACTAGCAAAACATTAATAAAAATAATTTTCCGATATTTGACAAGAATTATTAATAAATCTTCGATTTTTTTAGATTTTACTTCACTTGGGTTATTGGTCATCTTTAATCCATTAATTTGATTTAATTTTAGAACGGTGCAAAGTTAATATTTTTAGTTAAGATATGACAATGCCAATCATAGTGGATGAATAGATAAAATTAGAGTTAGAAAGGTAAGTATCTTAATAAAATTAATTTCTTAATTTCATAAAAAATAATCTGTTCCAAAAAAGAGAACTGAACATCCTTTATCAAATCATAATTTCTAATAAATTTTTCTACTCAGCACGTTTTAGCTCAAAATTATCCAGCCACATCAGCCATGGCTCTCCATTATAAGGTACATTTGTTTGTACATTACAACTCAAAATAAGATCCTCACTTAACTGAGGAGTAGTAAAAGTAAATGAATAATTCTGCCAACCGACTGGCGTATTTCCATCAATAAAATGATAAAAAATGCTTCCTAATGCGACCTTTAGAGTAGAATTCCCAGCCAAACTATCAACTTTATAATAGAAAGAGAATGTATACTGTTTACCTGGTACGATAGAAGTATATGGGATAAATTGTCTTAATGAAGTGGGTGGACCTAATTCAACTAAATAGGTGTTTCTTTCACCCCTTAATCCGTGGCTTCCGCTTTGAAAGTTCTGATTACTTGTAAACCAAACATCATTTTCTCTTAACCAATCTGTAGGCTGGTTTAAGGAATTAAATAATTCAAAATCACCATTTTTAATCAAATTCTTAAAAAGAGTTTTGGCAGAATTAATATTGCTTCCACCTAGTCTTCCATATTCATTCATTACATAAACTCTGTAATAATAGTCAGTAAGTTCGAAAAGACTCGAATCAACAAAAGAAGTATCGCTGAGAGTAGTAGCGACATAAATGAGCGTGCCGGTTGTTTCATCTAATCCTGGAGTAGTATGTCTATAAACTTTGTATTCTCTAAAATCAATGGCATCTGTTGGAGACCAATGTAATTCTACAGATGATGAGGTTACCTCAGTAAGCGGATATAGATATACTGCTTTAGGAAGTTTAATTTCCGATAGCTCTAAATCACCTGTAACAGCTATATTTTGATTTATTTCTGTAAAATTCCCGTCTGATAGGCTTTTACTAACTTTTAGATTGTATGTTCCGCTTGGAACATTTGGAATATTAAAATTTCCTTCTGCGTCAGTATTTGTAGAATAATTTGAAATCTTATCAAGGCTGACTTGCGCACTGGCTAAGGGACTGCTATCATAAATGGCCTTACCTCTTACTGTAAAATTAGTATCTGAATCTGAAACTTTATCATTGCAACCAAACAATAATATTATAATAGATATAGAAATAAGGTTTGTGGATATAGTTTTCATATCTAAACTCCATTTTTAGATAATTCAATATAAAATAGTTCACCAGAACCTGGTAAAATTGTTGAAGAAACTTACATTTGAATTCAGTCCATCTAATATCATTTTATTTTAACAAAATCATCTTTTTAGTTTCAATAAAATTACCGGCCTGTAGACGGTAGAAGTAAATACCTGAACTTAAATTATTATTTGTAAATTCTACATTATAACTTCCTGCCGGTTTTTCTTCATTAACTAATGTAGCAGACTCTCTCCCAAGCAAATCAAATACTTTAAGAATCACAGTCGATTTTACTGGGATAGAATAATTTATGTTCGTGAGAAAATTAAATGGATTAGGATAGTTTTGGTCCATTCTATACTCAGTAGGAATTTGATCAGTTGAATCTGGTGGCAGATCGCTTGAATCAGGCGGCTGGTCGATATAAATCCACTTTGAGTACCGATATATAGTTGCAGAATCTCCTATACATAAAACAAGTGAATCTTTAATCGACACATCATAAAAATCAATTCTACTATTTATTCTCTGCTTTATCCAATCTTTTCCACCATCACTAGTAATTATAATAGTACCCAAATTACCTACTATAATTCCATTAACAGAGTCACTAAATACAACTCCATTCAAGTTTTCCCAAGTACCGCTCTTTTGTTTGATCCATGTAATCCCCTGATCAGTGGTACGTAAAATGATTCCGTTATCACCAACAACAGTTCCTCTATTAATATCAGAAAAACTGACATCACGTAACCAATCTGTAACCCCGCTATTTTGCAGGGACCAACTTTCTCCGGAATTATTAGCGGTAAGAATTGTACCATTACTTCCCACAGCAACACCAGTTTTGATACCTGTAAGACTAACTTTAGCCAGATGGTTAGTAGTTCCACTATTTCGCTGAATCCAATCTGCACCTCCATTAGAAGTAGTCATTATTACTCCATCACGACCTACTGCAGCAGCAATATTTTTATTAAATAAATTTACACTTTCATAATATCCTGGGTATGATCGTGTTGTCCA
>BS_KBA_SWE02_21mDRAFT_10000110_pt1 | contig 27617 bp, 26 predicted proteins | sample BalSeasSWE02_21m_FD_9196 | JGI IMG/M metagenome (IMG submission 9196)
AATGGCTTCNNTTTTTTTTTCAAATAAGATTATTTATAAGAAAAAATATCCGATAGAAAGTGAAAAAACGCTGTTTTTAATAGTACCATCACTTGCAACATCACTTAAACCCATGGCATATCTGGCCTGAAAGAATAAACCTGACTCCATTTTAAATTGGGCGCCACCGGCTAATCCAAAATCTATACTTTCAGCATCAAGGCTTTCAGACTGACCTTCAATTTCAAATTTATCTGTTATATTAAAACCAATTTGTGGTCCAACTTGCAGACTAAATCCACTAGATAAATTAATATCAGCCAAAATAGGGATATTAATGTAATCTAGTTTACCTGTTCCATCAAAACCAGATTCACTAATTTTGAATCCTTGTGATGAATAAACAAGTTCAGGCTGTACTGCAAACTTTTCTGATATACCGATTACAACAACACCCCCGAAGTGAAAAGATGTTCTCCCATCTAATCCATCAGCGTCACTTCCTGTCAAAGAAGCGAAGTTAGCACCGCCTTTTACTCCAAAATGGAGACTCTGTGCTTGACCTGTAAAGCCAAAAGCAGCAATTAGAATAAGCAGTAATAAATTAATTTTTTTCATATTTTTTAAGTTTTTAATTGGTTATTTAATATTAAATATAATATTATTTACACATATTTTCTATTTATTGTTTGATTATTTAGTTAAACATGAATATAAAAACGAATAAATAATTATAACTAAAAAATATTAATGAGTAATATTTACGTATAAAAAAGGGAGGCCAATGGCCTCCCTTTTTTATAAACACATATTCTTTATTAAAAGAAATATCCGACTGATAATTGAATAACCCCATTTTGATTTTTAACATCACCTACATTAAAATCTGGATCAATACTGCCAGAATCATTAACATTAGATAAGCCCAGATTATATCTCGCTCCAAAATTTATACCACTTGGAAGTTTATAGCCAACGCCAAAATTAAGGCCAAAGTCTATTCCTTTTACAAAGTCTTTAATATCTACTTCAACAGATTCTCCTTCTGCTTCCAGCTTACCTTTAGCGGAGAGTAAAAACCCTACTTGAGGGCCTGCTTCCAGACTAAACCCATCAGCCACATAAAACTTAGCCATGATAGGTAAATTTAAGTAATCCAGTTTTATGGTCTCTTTAAAATCAACCTCTTCATACTTTGCACCTTGAGCAGAATATAATAATTCCGGTTGAATAGAAAACTTTTCAGAAATTACAAATTCCGATANAGCACCTACGTGCAAAGATGTTCTGCCTTTAACACCTTGTGTGTCATCTCCAGTTATAGTTGCAAAATTGACACCCGCCTTAGCCCCAAATTTTACTTCTTGGGCGTTAACATTTAATAGCCCGAAAATAGCTATAAAAATGAACACTAAATTTTTTTTCATAATGACATGTTTTTTTAAATAGTTAAACTANATAAGTTTAATAATGTTAGTAAATATTTATCTCATTTACTATGACAAATGTTAGCTTTTTGAATTTATATTTAACCCTTGAAATATCACTTAATTGTTCTATTTTTACTATTATGAAATGGTTAAATGCCCTAAAGGATTATAAACTCTATTTAAAAATTGAACGCGGGTTATCAAAAAACTCCATAGATAATTACGCGCTTGATGTTAAAAAACTCATAGCGTATTTAGAAGACCATGATATTAATGAATCTCCTTTAACTATTAATACTGACGTATTACAACAGTTTAATTATGAAATCGCTAAAGTGGTTAATGAACGCACACAATCCCGTATTCTTTCAGGTTTACGTAGTTTTTTTAGTTTTTTGATTTTTGAGGATTACAGAGCATCAAACCCCTTAGATTTAATTGAATCTCCCAAAATTGGACGTAAACTTCCGGATACCTTAAGCGAATTTGAAATTGACAACCTTATTGGGGCTATAGACCTCAGTACGCCTGAAGGTGAAAGAAACAGAGCTATACTGGAAACGCTTTATGGATGTGGTTTAAGGGTGAGCGAATTGACCTATTTAAAAATGTCTGATTTGTTTTTTGATGAAGGTTTTATTAAAGTAACGGGCAAAGGAGATAAACAACGCTTTGTACCCATTTTAAAAAACACTCAAAAGTATATCAACATATATATCAATGACATAAGAAATCATTTAAAAATACAACCGGGCCATGAAGACACCTTATTTCTAAACAGACGCGGAAAACAACTGACAAGAGCGATGATATTCACCATTATTAAACAACTTGCAGAAAAAACAGGGCTTAAAAAAAGTATTTCCCCTCACACCTTCAGACATTCATTCGCTACGCATTTATTACAAAATAATGCCGATTTAAGATCTATCCAAATGATGTTGGGCCATGAGAGTATTACCACTACTGAAATTTATGTGCACTTAGACAAAAGTCATCTTTCTAAAATTGTAGAAAAATATCATCCCAGAAAATAAATAAAGCCAAGAAATAAATTATCGGTTATTAGTTCTAATTCTAATTTTGATAGCCTTTATCCAGTTCTACAATAATTTCATTCTTCCTGTTAAAAATATCGAAAGGTGGATTATATCCTAAAAAGTAAAAATGGTTGGTATAAGAAATACCAAGAGTATTTAAACTGGCTTTTAGTTTATTTTTATAAGTTTCTATTTTTTTTGAATTGGCCCAACCCCCAAATATTATGGCAGCAACAGTTTTAGCTGGCTCTTCATGGAATTTAATTTCGGATTGATTTGGCTTTGGTAGATTTTCTTTCGAAAATTTTTTTGGCACCATAAACATCATGGTCATTGAATCTTCCAGTGACATGGAAACAGGCGATGTCATGGCAATTTTTTCATTCGTTTTATTGCCACCAAAAATATAACCCGCTAAAATAGAAAAACCTTGGCTAGACGCTTTTTTAAATTCATTTGTTGGTAATGTCACTGAGGAAAACAAAGTAGCCTCATAATTACGAATTTCAATGTCTTTAAAAGTCTTTATTACTTTAAAAGGGTAACTTTCAATGCGGCTTCTACTTATTAAAGTATAAACTTGAACCAAGGCAAAAACTGTAATAAAAATACCTAGTATAATTAGTACCGTTTTCATTTTCATCTAAACAGGATTACTTAGCTATATTAACAGCTCTTGTTTCTCTAATAACCGTTACTTTTACCTGACCTGGATAGGTCATATCAGTCTGAACTTTCTGAGAAATACTAAATGATAAGTCGGCAGCTTTTTGGTCATCTACTTTTTCACTTTCTACAATAACACGTAATTCTCTACCTGCCTGAATAGCATAAGCTTTTTTAACACCTGCAAAACCAAAAGCAATATCCTCCAAATCCTTTAAACGCTGAATATAACTATCTAAAACCTGACGTCTGGCACCTGGACGTGCCCCTGAAATAGCATCACATACCTGAATAATTGGAGATAATAAAGACTTCATTTCAATTTCATCATGATGCGCTCCTATTGCATTACATACTTCTGGAATTTCACCATATTTCTCAGCCCATTGCATTCCTAAAATAGCATGTGGCGTTTCCATATCAGCTTCAGCATCTGGCACTTTACCAATATCATGCAATAAGCCTGCTCGTTTTGCAAGTTTTGAATTCAATCCTAATTCAGCAGCCATCACACCGCAAAGTTTGGCCACTTCACGTGAATGTTGCAATAAATTTTGTCCGTATGAAGAACGATATTTCATTCTTCCAACCATTTTTATCAATTCCGGATTTAGGTTATGAATGCCTAGGTCTATAACGGTACGCTTACCAACTTCTATAATTTCCTGATCAATTTGTTTTTTTGTCTTCTTAACAACCTCTTCAATTCGAGCCGGATGAATTCTACCATCAGTTACTAATTTATGTAATGACAATCTGGCAATCTCTCTTCGTACTGAGTCAAAACAAGATAAAATAATGGCTTCAGGCGTATCATCTACAATAATTTCAACACCGGTTGCTGCTTCAATAGCTCTAATATTTCGACCTTCTCTACCAATAATTCGCCCTTTAACATCATCAGATTCTATATTAAATACAGACACACAATTATCAATGGCTTCTTCAGTTCCTATGCGTTGAATGGTATTAATAATAATTTTTTTAGCTTCTTGCTGGGCTGTTAATTTTGCTTCTTCAACGGCCGATTGTACGTAAGCCATGGCATCATTTTTAGCTTCCCCTTTGAGTGATTCAATAAGTTGGGCTTTAGCATCTTCAGCTGAAAGACTTGATATAACTTCTAGCTGTTCTACCTGACTTTTATGAAGTCTGTCAATTTCAACCTTCTTTTTATCAAGAATATCAACTCTATGGTCATAATCTTTAGATTTAACATCTAAATCCTCATTGATTTTTTTGGCTTTAGCCAATTCTGAGGAAATTTGAGATTCTTTATCTCGAGTGCGTTTTTCAGCTTCAGACATTTTTTTATCACGCTCTAAAATGACTTTTTCATGTTCTGATTTAAGCTCAAGAAATTTTTCTTTAGCCTGAAGAATTTTGTCTTTTTTAATTGATTCTCCTTCAATATTCGCTTCTTTAATAATAGCCGCAGCGCTCTTTTTTGCACCTTTTATAAGTTTAGAAGCGCTCTTTCTTTCTAAAATTTTCGCTATAATGTATCCTATTAGTAATCCTAATAAAATGCCTCCAGCTATTAATATGATCGGGTTTTCCATTGTGTTTAGTTAATTTATATATAAAAAAAGCCTACACCAGTTTAAAATTTTGTATAAACTCCTTAAAAACAAGTTTAGGGCTAACAAGCTGATCAAGGATCTGCGCAAGGCAGCATGCTTTTACAACTTAAACTCACCCTTTTTAAAGAATTAACGTTGAGTTTATCAAAAAAAATATCCAATGTAGGCAGTAACTTTTATTTATTTTAAAGAACGTTAAGAGATTAAATAAGAATTTAATAAACTGTCAAGGGCATTTAATTTTTCCTCAACATGTTCATTTACATTCTCTTTATCAATAGTTTTCTGTTCAACTTGAGAAGCAAATTGCAGCGCACACATGGCCAATACATCTTGTTTATCTCTAACAGAATAATTTTGCTCAAACTGTTTAATCATAGCTTCAATGTTTTTAGCCGCTTTACGCAATCCTTCTTCTTGATTTTCATCAATTGTTAAAGGATATACTCTGTTAGCTATAGACAGCTTTATTTTAAGCTTTTCTGACATTGATTTATGTTACATTAATCGGCAAGTTGAGCAATACAATGGTCAATATCCCTAATTAATGCATTTATTTTAAGCTTAGTTTCTCTTTTATTTTCGTCACTACCTAATATTGAGTTTGCAATTTTAAGAGCTTCATATTTTTCTTCCCAAGTTGTAGTTAGCAACTTTTGATTTTGAAGATTTTGTTCTGAAACGACTAATTCTTCTTTTAATTTTGAATTAGTTTGTTTTAAAACCTCTAGTTTGTGTAATATTTTGCTTATTTTATTTTCTAGAGAATCTACAATATCTTCAATACTACTCATTTACAAATTTCAATAGGTATCTTACAAAGTTAACATAGATTGCCATAAATTACAATTGTTTTTCAATAAAATTTTAAAATGAACAGTATGTCCTCATTATCAATACAATGGCTTGATTTTTGTAATATTCTTGGTGTATTCAAGACAAATTAATAATTTAGCAGTGCTACAATAGGGTTTTAAAAATCAACCTAAAATTCATTTGGTATAAAAACGTTTTTATGCGACTAGTCCTCATTTGTCTTATTTTTTTATGCTCAGTTGCTCATGCTCAAAATAGTTACCCGCAAGATTATTTTAGCAACCCGTTAGACATTCCGCTAATTCTGTCTGGAACCTTTGCTGAGTTAAGATCCAATCATTTTCACTCTGGTTTAGATATAAAAACACAGAATAGAACTGGTTTTAAAGTATTTGCAGCAGCTGATGGTTATGTAAGCAGAATTAAAATATCCCATTTTGGCTATGGAAAGGCTTTATATATTACACATCCTAATGGTTATACTTCAGTATATGCCCATTTAGAAAATTTTAATCCGGAAATTGAAGCCTACGTAAAAAAACAACAGTATAAAGAAGAATCTTATGAGATTGAATTATTTCCTGAGGCCGGACAAATAAAATATGAAAAAGGGGACATTGTTGCTTATAGTGGCAATACGGGCGGCTCTGAAGCACCTCATCTACATTTTGAAATAAGAGATAAAGAAGAGAAACCTATTAACCCCATGCTATTTGGTATTGACATTAAAGATACAGTTAAGCCAATTGTCAGTGCTTTATACGTTTATCCCATAGGAGATAGTTCATATGTTAAAAAATCAAACAGCAAACAAAAACTACGATTAATTCCCTTGAAAAACGGTGACTATATGGCTGAAAGCATTGAGGCTTTTGGAAAAATTGGTTTTGCCATAAACACATCGGACCGACAGGATTTAGCAGCCAATAATAATGGCGTTTATAAGATAGAAACCTTTTTTAATGGAAATCAAAACTTTGGAATTGATTTTAAAAAATTCTCGTTTGATGAATCCTCTCATGTTAACAGATTAATTGACTATGAGATGTATAAAACACAAAAACAACGTGTACAGAAACTTTTTGATGATAAGAATCCCTTAAGTTTATTTCAGTCTGTTTTAAATGATGGTTATTTAAAAATTCCTGATAACACAAATTCTATCTTCAAAATTAAAATCACAGACTTTAAAAGTAATGAAACATGGGTAACAGTAAATATGAAAGGGAAGAAAAGTGATGTTATTGAAACTGTAAAAACTCAAACGACACCCTATTATATTTATGCAGACCAAACTACTACCTTAAAAGATGGGAATGTGTCAGTTGATCTATTTTCAAACACGTTCTATGAAAACTTTTATATAGATTTTAAAGTCTCAAATGACACCTTGATGCTGCATAAAAATATTGTTCCTTTAAAGAAAAGTATTAAAATCACTTTTGATGTAAGTAAATACTCTGATGCAGATAAAAACAAATTATACATAGCAGAATTATTAGGTTACAGAAATTTTCCTACTTACTCATACACCAGAAGAAGTGATAATACACTTTATACTCTAACAAAAACATTAGGTACCTACGCGCTCACAACAGATAATACCAGTCCAACCATAGAGCCTATTAATTTTAAAGACGGACAATGGGTAAGTAATTTTAGATATTTAAAAATTAAAATTGATGACGATCTTTCCGGTATTTCAAATTATAGAGCAACCGTAAATGGGAAGTGGATTTTAATGGAATATGACTATAAAACCAAAACATTAACTTTTGATTTTAATGATGGAATTATTACGGATACAAAAAATAATTTAAAAGTAATTGTTACAGATAATGTAGGAAATAGTTCTACTTTTGAAGCACTATTTTACAGAAAATAAAGCACAACCGTTTGAATACAAAATCATTATATATAAACCTCTTCTTTTTATTACTATTCTGTTTGACGAATGCACAAACAGCTACGATAAAGGGGATTATTTTAGATAGTGATAATTTACCAATACCAAATGTCAATATTAAAGCTGGAACATCAGGAACAGTTACAAATGACAATGGTTTTTATATACTAAAAATCAGATCCAACCAAGATGTCCTTGTTGAATTTACTCATATCTCACACAAAAAGATTGAAAGTACTTTTAATCTTAAAAATGGAGAAACCTATGAATTTAATCCGGTAATGAGCATTTCTGTTGAACAGATTGCTACCATTATAATTTCGGGAAAAAGACAAAACGAAGTTGAAGGCATTACTACTTTAAACCCTGAAACAATCAGAAAAATTCCCGGGGCTAATGCAGGTGTTGAGAATTTATTGATGACACTTCCCGGAGTAAGTAACAACAATGAATTAAGTACCCAATATGCAGTAAGAGGTGGAAATTATGATGAAAACTTGGTGTATGTTAATGATATTGAAATTTACCGCCCTTTTTTAATACGGTCTGGCCAACAAGAGGGCCTGAGTTTTGTAAATACGGATTTAGTGCAAAATGTAGATTTTTCAGCGGGTGGATTTCAGGCCAAATTTGGTGATAAATTATCTTCGGTTTTAGATATTACCTATAAAAACCCCTATCAATTTGAGGCTAATGCTGATTTAAGTCTTTTAGGTGGCAGTATTTCCGTTGAAGGCATTAGTAAAGACTCAAAACTTACAGGTATTGTTGGATTACGCTATAGAGATAATAGCCTTTTGGTGAATGCCAAAGAAACAGAAACTAATTATGATCCTGTATTTGCTGATGTTCAGACATATCTGACCTATAAATTTACAGATAAGTTTCATTTAAGTTTTTTAGGAAATGCCTCGTTAAATAAATATAGTTACCAACCACAGACCCGACAAACAAATTTTGGAACACTAACCGATCCGTTAGCCTTAGTGGTGTATTATGAGGGTCAGGAAAAAGACCAATATCAAACCTTGTTCGGTGCTTTTAAAGGCACTTATTTCGCGAATGACAACCTTACCTTGCATTTAATTACTTCAACTTATCATACTACAGAAGAAGAATACTTTGACATATTAGCACAATATAATCTTGGTCAAGTCAATGCCAATATTGGCGATGAGAATTTAGGAGAAGTAGAATTCAGCGAAGGTATAGGAGGACAATTGAACCACGGAAGAAATGATTTAGATGCACTAATAACCAATATAGAACACAAAGGATCTTACAATATAGACACCAACAAAATAGAATGGTCTGTTAAATATACTCACGAAGATATACGTGACCGCCTTGTGGAGTGGGAAGTCATAGATTCAGCGGGCTTTTCTGTGAATCCACCAAATCTTGACTATTTTAATGAACAGCCCTATACACCTTATGAAGGACCGTTAGTTGCTTATCAAAATGTAAGAGCAACCAATAATGCGAAAATTAACAGATTACAGGCCTATGCACAATGGAGCAAGCGTTCTAAAATTGGAACGAACGACGTTTGGTACAATGCCGGGGTAAGAATGCATAATTGGTCGGTTTCCGGAGAAAACATGAGCTCTTCAAATCAAACAGTATTTAGTCCCAGAGCACAATTTGCTATAAAACCCTATTGGCAAAAAGATATGCTTTTTAGAATTGCTGCGGGCCTTTATTATCAGCCGCCATTTTATAAAGAATTACGTGATAAAACCGCCACTGTTCAACCTGATGTCAAAGCACAGCAATCCATCCATCTGGTATTAGGCAATGATTATAGTTTTAAAATGTGGGACAGACCTTTTAAATTGACAACTGAGGCTTATTATAAAGACCTGAATGATGTTAACCCTTATACTCTAGAGAATGTTAGAATTCGATACAGTGCTGCTAATAATGCGAAAGCTTATGCTTATGGGTTAGATATGCGATTGAATGGTGAATTTGTGCCAGGTACGGAATCGTGGTTTAGCTTTGGCTATTTAAAAACTGAAGAAAATATTGAGAACAGAGGTTATATAGCCAGACCAACCGACCAAAGATTGAAATTTGCAGCCTTATTTCAGGACTATGTTCCTAACATACCAAATATGAAAATGTATTTAAATTTGGTGTACAATACCGGCTTGCCAGGAGGTTCTCCAAGCTATGCGGATCCCTATGAATATCAAAACAGACTCCCTGCCTACAAAAGAGCCGATTTAGGATTACTCTTCGTACTTGTTGATGAAAAGAAACAATTTAAAAGTGGCTGGAAAAAACCATTTAAAGAATTATCCTTCGGAATTGAAATATTCAACCTGTTTGATGTGCAAAACTCTATTACCAATACTTGGGTTAGAGATGTTTACAGCAAGCGCCAGTATGCCATTCCAAATTACTTAACACCTCGGGTTTTTAATGTGAGAACGACCATGAAGTTTTAGCATTAAAATTATTTTGTTCCTCTTTTTAACTTTAAATTTATAGCAAATTTAAATCGATTTGATATTTGATTTTAAAATGAAAAGATCCCTAATTTTTACAGGGTTTCTTCTGTGTGGAATCTTGATTAAAGCTCAAACCCTGGATAATCTTTCTTTTGGGTCACAGAACACTTTTGAAATAATGACGTGGAACATTGAAACATTTCCTAAAAACGGTCAAATTAGTATTGATTACGCTACCCAAATAATTGAAGCTTTAAACGTAGATTTCATTGCTATTCAAGAAGTAAGTGACATAGCCGCCTTTGAGCAATTGGCAAGCAACCTCGCCAATTATAATGGTTACATTGAGTCTACCTATTATGATGGTCTGGCCTTTTTATACAAACCTGAGGTCATTACTATTAATAACATTTATAGAATTTATTCAACCTCCGTATACTGGAATACTTTTCCCAGAGCGCCCATGGTTATTGATATTACCTATAATAACCAAACCATTTTTATTATTAATAATCATTTAAAATGTTGTGGTGATGGTCTTTTAAATTTAAGTGATATTAATGATGAAGAATACAGAAGATATGAAGCCATATATTTATTAAAAACCTTCATGGATTTAGACCTTCAAAATGAACATATCATTCTTGTGGGTGATTTAAATGATGAATTAACCGATAATTCAAGTAACAATGTCTTTGCTGAGCTTTTAAATGATCCTGCAAATTATGTATTTGCAGATTATGATATTGCTTCAGGAAATAGCTCTAATTGGTCGTTTCCATCATGGCCTTCACATTTAGATCACATTTTAATTTCTAATGAATTATTTGATGAATTTGCCCTAAATGATTCAGGTATTCAAACAATAAAAATTGATGATTATTTAGCGGGTGGCTGGTTTGAATATGACCAGAATGTTACAGATCACCGGCCCGTTGCCTTGAAACTATTTATTGATTCTAACTTGGGGATCAAAGAGGTTGCTGAAAATGAGATTTCAAATTTCATGAATTATCCAAATCCGTTTAATTCAGAAACCACCTTTTCATTTCATAAAAATAAAGGAGAGGCAGAAATTCAAATATATAATGTATTAGGGCAGTTAATTTTTTCAAAAAAAATACCTCATAATAAGACCGAATACCAATGGGTGCCAAAAGCACTCGCCAATGGAATCTATTATTCTAAATTATTTTTAGACAAAGAAGAAGTTGCCAATAGAAAAGTCATTTTATCAAAATAAAAAATAAATATTTAATTTTATTTTTTAGATCATTTGAAAAATTTAAAATTTAATTATGAATAGGTTCCTGAAAATATTATGGATTGCAATTAGCTTTCAAATAAGTTATGCACAAAACAACCTCATCCCCAAGCCTGTAAATTTCAACGCAACAAAGGGGTATTTTGAGACTAATAAGGGCGTAGCATTTGACATTCGAACAAAGAATAGGGAAGTCATTAATTATGCTAAACATTTTGAAAACCTTTTAAAAGAAAAAGGCATACAGATTTCTCCTAAAACAAAAAAAAGTAATACCAGTGTCATCATCATCGCTTTATTGGACGAATTGAATGATGAATTAGGTTCGGAAGGTTATCTGCTGAATGTAAAAAAAGACCAAATTCTACTAAGTGCAAATAATGCCTCAGGAATTTTTAACGGGTTGCAATCTTTGAGACAATTATTTCCTCCTGAATTTGAAAAGAATGAACAGACTTTAACCTCATTTACTATAAATGGGTGTGAAATTAAAGACTATCCACGATTTAAATGGAGAGGCTTGCATCTTGATGTGAGCAGACATTTTTTTACTGTTGATGAAGTGAAAACATTTATTGATAAAATGTCTCAATATAAATTTAATGTCTTTCACTGGCATTTAACCGATGATGAAGGCTGGCGTATTGAAATAAAATCATTACCAAAATTAACAGAAGTGGGTGCCTGGAGAGTAGAACGCTATGGTGCTTTTGGAAAGGAAAGACCTTATCCTCAACCTGGTGAAAAAGCTTCTTATGGTGGGTTTTACACACAAGAAGAGATAAAGGAAGTTGTTCAGTTTGCACTGGACCGGAATATAACCATTGTACCTGAAATTGATATGCCGGGCCATAGTATGGCGGTACTTGCGGCATATCCTGAGCTTTCAACCAGACAAGAGCCTAAATTTGTAAATCCAGGATCTCAGTTTTCTGAGTGGTATGGCGATGGCACCTTCAAAATGCTTATTGAAAATACGCTAAACCCTGCTGATGAAAAGGTTTATGATTTTGTGGATAAAGTGTTTACCGAAGTGGTACAATTATTTCCAGGTGATTATATTCATATGGGAGGAGACGAATGTTACAAGGGATTTTGGGAAGAAGATGAAAAGGTCCAATCCTTTATGAAACAAAACAACTTAAAAGACAGTGATGAACTCCAAAGCTATTTTGTTAAACGCGTTGAAAAAATTATTCAATCAAAAGGCAAAAAATTAATAGGCTGGGATGAAATATTGGAAGGCGGCTTAGCCGAAGATGCCACGGTTATGAGCTGGCGTGGTATGAAAGGCGGAATAGAAGCTGCAAAATTAGGGCATAACGTGGTGATGACTCCAACAACCTATTCCTATTTGGATTATACACAAGGCGATCACAGTGTTGAAAATGTCATTTATAATGATTTAAGCTTAGAGACCTGTTATCGTTTTGAACCGGTTCCGGAAAATATTGATCCAAAATATATATTAGGTGGTCAGGGCAATGTCTGGACTGAAAAAATTCCAACGCTTCAATTTGCTTTATACATGACGTACCCCAGAGCGCTGGCCTTGTCAGAAACTTTATGGAGTCCAAAAGAATTAAAAAACTGGAATGATTTTATTAGTCGTGTTGAAAACCATTTTATACGATTTGATAATGCCCATTTCAATATATCAAAAGCCGTTTTAGATCCCGTTATAAACGTTTATATAAAGAATGATCAACTTATGTGTGAATTAAAAAATTCCATTCCAGATACAGAAATATTTTACACTATTAACAATACCTATCCCGTAAAATTTGGATTTAAATACCATGAACCCTTTGTGATTCCGGAAGGCGATTTAAGTTTAAGAACTCAGACATTTAGAAATGGGATTCCAATAGGGAGAGCTTTAAAAATTCCCAGATCTGAGCTGGAAAAAAGAGCAGGTAAATAGTTTGGGAAAAAACCAAATTAGCTTTTTATAAAGATGAAAAAATTATGCAGTTATTTTGGCGCTTTTAAAAATCTAATTTTCTGGTTTTTTAATGTATATTGATTCAAATTTAAACCAACCAATTATATAACATTTTAATATGAGACATTTATTAATCGTTAGTGTTACTTTCCTTTTTATTTACTCAAGTTATGGACAACATAATCATTCTCAAAGTAAAGATTCAAAAGAAATAAATCATGTACTGGCCTGCAGAAGTGGCGTAAACTTTGTAGATAATTTACCAATACCACAACTTATGAATGGTGTTGGGCACTCAAATTTAAAAATTAACACGAGCTCTGAGATCACTCAAAAATATTTTAATCAGGGCGTCAGTCAGCTTCATTGCTTTTGGGACCTCGAGGCTTATCGCTCATTTAAAGAAGCTATAAAAAATGATTCAACGGCCGTTATGCCTTATTGGGGGCTTCTCCATACTTTGGGCTTTATAAACAATGAAGAGTTTGATAAAGACAAGGAATTAGCCGTCATAAAATTAAAACACTTAGTAGAAAAAGCAAATGGTTTTGAAGCCATGTATGCAAAAGGTATTTTAGATATGGAAGAAACTAAAAACCCAAAAGGATACATCAAACAATTAGAAAATGTAGTGCATCAATATCCTGAAGATACGGATGCAAAATTGTTTTTAGCGCTTTTCAATATGGCCGGTTATGATGAAGAAATGAACCCTAAAGAAGGGATGATTTACAGTGAATATTTATTAAAAGATCTTCTTAAAACAAATCCAGAGAATCATGGAGTACATCATTACTGGATTCATCAAATGGAAAATTGCTGTCCGGAAGAAGCCCTTGAAAGCGCCAACATACTTGAATCATTAGCTCCAGAATCGGGGCATATTGTGCACATGCCAGGACATATCTATTATAAAATTGGTGATTATAAAAAAGCCCATGATCAGTTTATTAAAGCCATGAAGGTAGATTCTACCTATATGTCTAACCAAAATATTACTGAAATTGATAATTGGAACTACATACATAATCTTAATTATCTACTTGCCAACTGCGCACAAGACGGACGTTATAATGAAGGCCTGAAGTATGCCCATCNNCTTGAAAATATGGTTTCAATTGCAGACAGAATCGATATGCATCGTGGCGCTTATTTCTATCAAGGNATCATTACACCAGCCATTATGGAAATGAGATTTGGCTTTTGGGAAAAAGCGGTATCTAAATTTGAAGCCATTCAGGACAAAGATTCATTATACGGTAAGCAGGCTATGGACTATAAAACGGCCTTTTCCTATTTCTCTGCAGGTATGCTTGCACTTGAGAAAAATAATATTGACTCCGCTATCATAAATTTAGACAAATTAGATGCGCTGTTTTGGAGAAGTTCACAATTGGAAAATGAAAAGGACCGGCTTAATCCAAATTCTTTAAACACACTTAAAGTAGCGTCGGTAGAATTAGAGGGCAATATTTTAATTGCCAAAAAAGAATATGACAAAGGCATTGCAACACTGATTAAAGCGGTTAAAATGGAAAAAGATTTAGGCTACTCAGAACCTCCTTATTATCCAAGGCCCACTTTATTAAGTTTGGCGGCAGCCTATATTAAAAATAATGATTTTGTTAAAGCTGAGGAATGTTATAATAAAATGCTTGAAAAACACCCCAATAGTGCCATTGCAAATTGGAAACTGATGCAGTTATACAAACTAACAAATCAAAAAGACCTGCTTAAGTTAACTACCACAAAATTTATGGATGTGACACAATATGGTGATAGAGCTATTTTTAAATAACTAGACTATAAATTTATAAAAACTCTTATCCTATATTAAATTTCATTTAAGTTTGAATAAGTGATGCCAAAATACGAATCACATAATCAATCTCTTCTTTGGTGTTATATATACTAAAGGAAAACCTGATGGAAGGTTTTTGCAAATCTTCAGCACTTAATATTTCTGCCAAAACATGAGAAGATTGTATGCTTCCACTTTGGCAGGCACTGCCTTTTGAACAGGCAATTCCTTTTAAATCTAACTGAAACAGCAACATAGCTGATTTTTCTGCAGCAACAGGCAAACAAACATTTATAAGTGTATAAGTGCTTTTTTCTAAATCTCCAGAACAACCGTTAAAACTGATATCTGGGATTTGTTTTTGCAGTGTATTTATAAAATGTTCTTTTAATCCTTGCACATATGAACGCTCAGTTTCTAGGTTATTATAAGCCAGTCTTAAAGCTTCTTCGATACCAACTATGTTATGCACACTTTCAGTGCCTGCTCTAAAGCCTCGCTCCTGCTCTCCTCCAAAAATCAAAGGTTTTAAACCTGAATTTTTTCTAATAAAAACAAAACCAACCCCTTTTGGACCATGAAATTTATGGGCACTCGCTGCTAAAAAATCAATGGGTATTTCCTGTAAATTTAAAGTAAAATGGCCAACAGATTGCACCGTATCACTATGAAATAAGGCGTTATAAGCTTTACAAATATTGGCCACACGCTTAATATCTAAAACATTCCCGATTTCATTATTAACATGCATTAAACTTACCAAAGTTTTCTTATCTGAATTCAATAATTTTTCTAAATGCGCATAATCAATTTGTCCAATTTTATCAATATTCACGTAACTTATTGAAATATCATATTCCTTTTGAAGCTGCTGGGCGGTATGCAAAATGGCATGATGCTCAATTTTAGAAGTAATAATGTGCGTCACATTTAAATCTCTGACGGCGCTTCTTAAAACTAAATTATCTGCTTCAGTGCCTCCTGAAGTAAATAAAATTTCACCTGCAGACACATTTAAATAACCGGCTATTGTTTTTCTGGCTTTTTCAATAAGGGCTTTTGAGGCTCTGCCAAAGCTATGAGATGAAGAGGCATTGCCATAATGATGCTTCAAAACCTCCGTCATCACCTCAATCACTTCCTCTCTAATAGGAGTGGTTGCAGCATTATCTAAATAAACATGATTCATTATAAATGATTGAGAAGCAAAAATACTTGAAATAAAATTATTATCAATATAGTACGTTATAAATAACAATTCCATTATTTTTGTCAAAATCCGAATGCAATGCGTCAATCTTTTTTATTTGCAATTATTATCAGTCTGTTATCAACTTTTTCATGCAATGATGGTGATATTATCACTATTGCTCTTGACTTTGATGATACTTTTGAGAGCTGCGGTAGTTTGGTGTTTTATAATATAAAAGAGGACCCGTCAGAATCATTATCTGTTCAAATAACTTCACCGGCATTGACTATTAGTGATTTATTAAAAGTTGGTGCTGACAACACCCTGGTAACCACCAGAACCATCAACGGAACCAGTAACACTTTTAATTACAGGAGTTATGCCTCTGTCACCTCTAATTTGTTCTGTAATGATATTCCGCCTTCAGATATTATAATAACTAATGATTTAGAAAGTACCACAGGAGAAGTCGTGATAACTACTGAACTTACTGAGGATGATAATGATACCGTGTTAGCTGAATTAGAAGACATCAACGGAAACGGGGATCTGAATGATGATGATACTGATGGTGATGGCATCCCTAATTATTTAGATAGTGATGATGACGGGGATAACATTTTGACCAGAGATGAAAAACCAGATCCCAATAAGGATAACTCATTAAATGATGCACAAGATACAGATGGGGATGGTATTCCCGATTATTTAGACAGTGATGATGATGGGGATGGGACTTTAACACGTGATGAAGAAAATTATAGTCAAGACCAAAACCCAGCTAATGACGTTACTAATAGTGAAATTGGAGCCGATTATTTAAATCCTCAAGTATTTTCATCGGTTCCTGCAACTGCCTACAGAGAGCATTCCATATTTGAGACTTACGTCATAACTATGATTATTAATAATATCTCATTACCAAATATTTCTCAGGATGTGTTTAATTTTGGTAAATTAACTGACAATGCATTATCTACTTCCAGGAAATTTACACCAGAATTTTAATTATTAGGCACTACATTTTGATAAATATAAACTTCTGTGGCGCCTAGGCCATATTTTTGATAATTGGCATCATAAAATTTGACATTATTATATCTGCCAAATAGATAGTCAAGTTCAATTTTCAAAACACCTTCGCCAACACCATGAATAAAAACAATTTTTTGAATCCGTTTTTGAATTGCAAAATCGAGTTGCCGTTTGGCTGTCTCTAACTGTAAAGTCAGCATATCATGGTTTGACATGCCTTTTGAAGAAGGAACCAACTGATGAATATGCAAATCAACTTCCATAGTTGGTTCATATCTGTCTTTTGTTCTTTTAGCCGGTTTATTTTTTCTAAGGGGCTTTTCCTTTTCTGAAATGACCTCATTAGCATTTGAATTTGAAAACAATTCCTGTTTAAACCCCTTACTGGCGTTGTTTAAAATAAGTTCATTTTCTTTAAAATCCAGAAGAAAGCCTTCCTTCGTTTCTATAGAAATGACATTATCATGCATTTGCTTAATGATGCCAGACAAATCCTCATCTAAAACCAATACAAGGTCACCTATTTTAAATGCCATAATTAGTCGTGTTTAATACTATCATTATCGTCTTCCTGGTCGCTTTTACTTGGAATTGTTTTGGCAATTCTATAAACTCCTACCATAAGTAATACAATACCACCAATTAAAATATATAGGTTTTGACCTATTCCAGATTTGGCATACATAGCAACAATAGCTCCAATAATAATAAGTAGATAGTTTAAGTATTTCATAATAATTATAAAAAAAATTCAGTCAACTAAATTACACGAAATAATAGATAAAGGAAACAATTTTAATATCAAATAATTTTATAAACTGTTTTAAAAAGCAGTTTATAATTGCCTTTTTAAAAAATTAAAAATCTAAAACCTACTTTGAAAAACCAAAAATTAAAGACTTTTTTATATATTTAATAATCAGTAAATGAAATATATAAGCTTATGGAAACAAGACCAACAAGACCCAACAGTTATTTAGCATTAGCCATTATTAGCACCATACTATGTTGTTTGCCTGCCGGCATTGTAAGTATTATTTACTCAACCAAGGTCAATAGTCTCTATGAAGATGGCAAATATGATGAAGCTATGGGTGCTTCAAGAAATGCAAAAACCTGGGGAATAGTTTCTGTTGCCATTGCCTTATTTGGATGGATTATTTATGTGCTGTTTTTTGGATTAGCCATTTTTGGAATTGCAGCGCTTGACCATTAATCTTAAACCCGTCATATATTTTATTTTTGCTGGTCTTACATTTGTATTAACATATTTTTATTTTAATTATAATCCCAACCTTATAAGCCTTTTTCCAAAATGTCCGTTTTACACCATTACAGGATTTTATTGTCCGGGTTGCGGAAGCCAGAGAGCTGTTCATCAATTTCTTCATGGACATATTTTAGAAGGACTCAAATACAACTTTTTGATTTTAATTCTGGTTGCTGTGTTAACTTATGATGGCATCCTCTTTCTATTCAATCATTTAACAAAAAAACCTTTAAATAACTTATTGCATCAATCTAGAATCACCAAGCTTATTTTAATTATAATTTTGTCTTTTTGGGTTCTTAGAAATATAGATTTTTATCCTTTTACTATCTTAGCACCATAAATAAAAATAAATGTCAGGATTGGATGATTTTATGTTGCCCTGTTTAAACAAAACCCTTTTTGGAGTGGAATGTCCGGGATGTGGTATGCAGAGGTCATTATCTCTTATCATTCAAGGTGAATTTATTGCAGCCTATAAGATATACCCAGCCATTTATGCACTAATAGTTCTATTCTTATTTATTGGTTTAAATATTTTCTTTAAATTTAAAAATTCAAACAAAATCATAACGATACTTGCCATTTTATCCATCTTAATAATCTTAATTAATTACGTCTATAAACTAACCTTTTAACAATTAAACATGGAAACACAAAAACTCAATCCAACTGTCGTATATATTTTGGCAATTTTTGGCTTATTATGCTGTTGCTTTGGTGGTCTTGGTTTTATACTTTCAGGTATTGCCTTTTTTATTGCAAACAGTAAATTAAATGACGCTGAAGCAAATCCTGAAAATTTTGATCCGCAAAGCATGAAAGCAATGAATACTGCTAAAATTGTTGCCTTAGCTATATTAGTTATCAATTTATTATATCTTATATATACTATTTATAGAATTTATAGCATTGGGTGGGATGAAATTATGGAACAATCAACCATAATGATGGAACAGTGGCAGCAAACTTGAGATAAATATTAATCATAAAAAAAGCGACCTGATCAGGTCGCTTTTTTTATAGATTTATTTTATTTTTCAAACTGTTTAAGCGTTTTTATAATAATAGATACACAATCCAATAATTGTTCTTCAGTCATCACTAAAGGTGGCGCAAAACGAATAATATTACCATGTGTTGGCTTCGCTAGCAATCCATTATCACGCAATGACAAACAAATATTCCAGGCGGTATCACTCTCTTCATCGTCATTAATCACAATAGCATTAAGCAATCCTTTTCCTCTTACCAACTTGGCAATAGTACTGGTATCAATATATTTTTGTAATTCGCTTCTAAATAAATTCCCAAGATAAAAGGCATTTTCAGCTAATTTTTCATCTCTAACAACTTCAAGTGCTGCAATTGCAACAGCAGCGGCTACGGGATTCCCACCAAAGGTGCTGCCATGATTTCCTGGTTTTATAACCTTCATTATTGCATCATTAGCCAATACGGCAGAAACCGGATAAACACCTCCACTAATCGCTTTTCCTAAAATAAGAATATCAGGTTTCACTTCTGGCGTACCTGAACAATTCTTGCTTTCACATGAACAGTTACCACAAGTTGCTAATAAACGCCCTGTCCTGGCAATGCCTGTCTGTACCTCATCAGCAATAAATAAGACATTATATTGCTCACACAACGCTTTGGCTTTCGCCAAATAATCATCACTAGGAACATACACTCCGGCTTCACCCTGAATAGGTTCTACTAAGAATCCAGCTACGTTCGCATTCGTCTTTAAAGAAGTTTCTAAAGCTACTAAATTGTTATATTCAATTTTTATGAATCCACTGGTAAAGGGTCCAAAATGTTTACGCGCCACCGGATCATTTGAAAATGAAATAATGGTAGTTGTTCTTCCATGAAAATTGTTTTCACAGACAATAATTTCAGCCTTATTCTCTTCTATTCCTTTTACTTCATAGGCCCATTTTCTACAAAGTTTCAAAGCAGTTTCAACAGCTTCGGCACCGGTATTCATAGGCAACAACTTATCAAACCCAAAAAACTCACAGGCAAATTTTTCATACTTTCCGAGCATATCATTGTAAAATGCTCTGGAAGTAAGTGTAAGTGTTTGTGATTGATTAATTAATGCATTTACAATTTTAGGGTGACAATGCCCTTGGTTTACAGCGGAATAAGCTGATAAAAAATCATAATATTGTTTTCCGTCAACATCCCAAACATAGACGCCTTCTCCTCTTGTAAGGACTACAGGAAGAGGGTGATAATTATGGGCACCATACTTGTTTTCTAGCTCAATTGTTTGCTGAGATGTCATTTGTTCTAAAACAGCCATTTTAATTTATATTTAATTAATAAAATAACCATTCCTACTCTACCTTTATCCTTTCGAAGCATCGAAAATTCAGCGTGGGAGAGAAATCATCCTAAATAGGAGTGCAAGTTACTAAATATTAGTTGCTTCATAAAATGTTATTCAGATATTCTTTCTGTAACTGATAATAGCTGTAATTCCAGCCTTTTTAACTCTCTTAAAAGAGCATTTTTATCCATTTGCAGCCAGGCGAAAAGTTTTAACATGCAAAGCGCCATTAAAAACATAATGCCTCCTATACCCCATTTTATCAGGTCATTTGTTTGATCTGTACCAAAAAACATGACCAGACAATACACAAATAATACAAAGAATATTATAGTCATAACATTCATGACATAGATGAGCCATTTGTTCTTTCCCTGAAATAATCCTGTAAACATTTGAAACACATTTTGCTCATCTAAATTGTCATAAAATTTTGCTTCTTCTTTGCTTAAAGTTTCTTTAATTAATTTGTCAATTTCTTCCATATTATCTTTCATGATGTCCATTTTTAAGTGTTTGTTTTAATAATTCTCTGGCTTTAAATAATCTTGATTTTACAGTCCCTGTTGATAGGTCTAAAAGTTTACTAATTTCTTTTAATGAATAACTTTCTAAGTAAAATAAATGAATAACGGCTTGTTGATTATATGGTAAGGCTTTTATAGCCTTCAGTAAGAGTTTCTCATTAAATTCATTAAAATCATTATCCAGTATTGTTCCCACTTGCTGATGCCCATATGCCTCTTTAGTTTCATTGGCTCTTTTATTCGCATTTAGAACATCTAAAGATTTTCTGTAAACAATTCTGGAAATCCAGCCACCAAAGCTATTTGGATCTTTCAAGTTATTAATATTAAGAATCACCATTTTCCAACATTCCTGCGCAACATCCTTTGATAAATCGGCATCTTTTAATACCCAAAAAGCCTTTTCACAAAGTATTTTGTGCCATCGCTCAACCAACAAAACAAGTGCCTGTTCATTCCCAGATTTAAAATCTAAAACTAAAAAACTATCAGATTTAAACTCCGGATTATTCATAGTATACTTTCAGTGTTCTACATTAATGACAAAAGAATTGTAAAAAGGTTCATTTTATTTTTAATAAAAGCGAAATTCTCTTAAAGTTAATCGAAATAAAGTGATTTTTATTTACCGCTATTATTATTTTTGCAGCATGTCAAATAGAAATAAAAAACAAATCTTTACTAATATTGAAGTTTTAGATGCCGGCGCTAAAGGAAAAACGATTGCAAAAGCACCAGACGGCAAAGTTATTTTGTTACCTAACACTGTTCCGGGAGATGTAGTTGATGTGCAAACTTTTAAAAAGCGCAAAGCATATTATGAGGGTAAAGCCATTGCCTTTCACAAACTGTCTAATAAAAGAACGCAGCCTGCTTGCGAGCATTTTGGGGTTTGTGGCGGCTGTAAATGGCAAGACATGGCTTATGAACATCAACTGACTTACAAGCAAAATGAAGTTGTCAATAACCTACGGAGAATTGGACATATTGCATTGCCTGACATTACGACCATTTTAGCTTGTAAAAACCAATATTTCTATAGAAATAAAATGGAGTTTTCCTTTAGTGACTCACGATGGTTAACCCTAGAGGAAGTGAAATCTGATAATGACTTAGGAGATAAAAATGCTTTAGGATTTCATATCCCTGGAATGTGGGACAAAATTCTGGATGTAAAAAAATGTCATTTACAAGCAGATCCTTCTAATGCTATCAGAAATGCCGTTAAGAAATTCGCTTTAGATAATAATCTTGAATTTTTCAATACAAGAAATCAGCACGGTTTCCTGAGGACTATGATGATTCGTACTTCAAGTACCGGTGACATTATGGTGATGTTTCAATTTTTTAAAGAAGATAAAGAAAACAGAGAATTGTTGTTGAATTTTATAGCTTCTAGTTTTCCTGAAATAACTTCATTACAATACGTTATTAATGGTAAGGCCAATGATACTATTTATGATCAGGAAGTTATTTGTTATAAAGGCAAAGACCATATCTTTGAAGAAATGGAAGGCTTAAAATTTAAAATAAATGCCAAATCATTTTACCAAACCAATTCAGATCAAGCTTATCAACTCTACAAAATAGCCAGAGACTTTGCCGGATTAACGGGCAACGAACTGGTTTATGATTTATATACTGGTACTGGTACAATTGCCCAATTTATAGCAAAACAGGCGAAAAAAGTGATAGGGGTTGAAGCGGTACCTGATGCCATTACTGCAGCTAAAGAAAACGCACAACTGAATGCTATTCAAAATGTTGAATTCTTTGTGGGTGATATGAAACATGTTTTTAATGCTGGTTTTATTGGAAAGCATGGTAAGCCAGATGTTATCATTACAGATCCGCCTCGTGATGGCATGCATAAAGATGTGGTGCAGCAAATACTAAATATTGCGCCAGAAAAAGTGGTATACGTGAGTTGCAACAGTGCCACACAAGCCAGAGATTTAGCCTTAATGGATGCACACTATAAAGTTACTCAAGTGCAAGCAGTAGATATGTTTCCACAAACATTTCATGTTGAAAATGTTGTACTTTTGGAAAAACGGTCTTAAATGATTATTTAATGAAGGAGCTTTAATAAAATATGAAACATTATAAAATATTAGCCTTGTTTTTTGGTAGTATTACCATTTTATCAATGGGTTGTGAGCCTGATGATATTTGTCCGGAAAGTACCCCAACCACGCCCAATTTAATCATTCGTTTTTATGATATCTTAAATCAGGATAGTAAAAAAAATGTCTTTAATTTAAGAGTTCAGGGCATTGGTAATGACAATCCCTTAACAAATTACAATGTAGTAACTACAGACTCTATTGTTTTGCCATTAAAAACAAATGCCTCTACAACACAATATGCCCTGCATCAAGAGTATTCAAACACTAACAATGTGATTGGGGGCAATGAAGATATCATTACTATAAATTACAGTACGGAGCAAGTGTATGTTTCAAGGGCTTGCGGCTACAAAACTATATTTAAAAATGTTACCTTAACCATCAATAATGATGGCGATAACTGGATTCAATCAAAAGAATCCATAAGCGATAACCAATCTGTAGAAGATGAAAAAGCAGCACATTTCAAGTTATTTCATTAGCCTATTTTCTTTTTTGCTGCTGGGTGTATCTATTCATGCACAGAATGACAGTATCATAAGTACGGTAAATGATTCCTTAAAAATTAAACTTAAATACGGACTTCGGATTGGTGGTGATGTTGGAAAACTGATTCGCTCTTTTACTGATGATAATTATAGTGGTTTTGAAGTCAATGCCGATTACAGGATAAAAAAGTCATTATATGTTGCTGGAGAACTTGGNNTTGAAGAGAAAACGACCATAAATGATTATTTAGATGTAACCACCAGCGGGACGTATTTAAAAGCTGGAGTTGATTATAATATGTATAGAAACTGGCTGAATATGGATAACATGATTTATTCAGGATTCCGGGTTGGTGCTGCGGCATTTAGTCAGAATTTAAACAGTTTAACCGTTTACAATACAGACCAGTATTGGGCGCCACAATACTCTTCTGCCGAGTCGCAGAAATTTAATGATTTAACAGCGGTTTGGGTTGAACTGATTATTGGTATAAAAGTTGAAATATTTAATAACCTTTATTTAAGTTTAAACGCACAACTTAAAGGCTTGGTAACAGAAACCGTCCCCACCAATTTTGCAAATATTTATATTCCAGGATTTAATAAAACCTATGATAGCAGTAAAATTGGCGCTGGTTACAGCTACTCTATTTCTTACTTAATACCTCTTTACAAGAAGGATAAAAATTAATATTTAGCCTTTTTTTAAGATTATTCAAACTTATTTACATTTTAATACTTTGCTGGCAGTCAAAATAAATTCCTGTCAATTACCTGCTATATGCATTTATTATTATTTAAATTTTTTAAATTAGCGTTTTACCGAGTCAAAAAGAACCAATTTATACCACCAAAACCAACCAACCTAATGAATTCTAACAAAACAGAACGTCTTCATGCCTTAGATTCTTTAAGAGCCATCATGATGATGCTAGGCATTGTATTACACGCTTCAAATACCTATGTAGTAGCTGATTATGGGGCTTCATGGCCTCTAAAAGATCCAATGCACACAGCAGGTTATATGGATTGGATTTCTAGTTTTATACATGCCTTTAGAATGCCCATATTCTTTGTTGTGGCAGGTTTTTTCGCTTCACTTCTATTTCATGAGCGTTCTTCAGCAAAAATGATAAAAAATAGAGTCAATCGTATTCTCTTACCATTTCTTGTGTTTGTAGTTTTATTATGGCCACTGGTCATGATTGCCTTTGGCTATTCTAATATGGTTTTTGCAGAAGGAAGTAATCCACTGGCAACCGCTACAGACAGTTTTTCAACTGTCAATGCTTTTATTCCAGAGCGCACCATGCATTTATGGTTTTTATATTATTTAGTTTTATATTCTATAGCATCCTTTATTGTTGGCTTAATTTTTAAACAATTACCATGGTTTACTAATAAATCAAGTCAGTTATTTAGTTTTATTATTCAAAGACCACTACTTAAATTATTCGTGTTTTCCGCTATTACATTGTGTATTTTAATGATAATGAATCGCACTTGGGTAGCCACCTCATTAAGTTTTGTTCCTGATTTAAACACTTTTATTTTTTATGCCTTTTTCTACTTTTTTGGATGGATTTTGTTCAAATCAAAATCTTATTTAAGCAGTTTTATGACCTATGACTGGGTCTATACCCTCTTAGGGCTTGTTCTGTTTACAGTTTATTTTTTAATGGACACCTCTGGTCTTCCGTTACAACTGATTATGCTTATAAAATCAATAAATGTGTGGCTATTTATTTTTGGGTTTACAGGACTATTTATTCGTTATGCCAGTAACCATTCCGCTGTTATGCGCTATGTTTCAGATTCGTCCTATTGGGTGTATTTATTACATTTGCCATTAACGGCCTTAATACCGGGTTTAATTTCAGACTGGTCAATGCCTGCTTTTTTTAAGTTTTTTATAGTCATGACAGGTACGGCAATGGTCTGTTTTGTGACGTATCATTATTTTGTAAGATCCACCTTTATTGGTGCGTTTTTAAATGGTAGAAAATATTCAAGAAAATTAACAGATATTAAATCACCTGTTATAGTTGTCAGTGCGACAAATTAATGGTTGTACCTTTATAAATTCTTAAATAGTTTTTGTGTTTATTATATGTACATATTAACTTAGCTGACCCATACAGGTATTATTTTAATATAGCCTTATTAATAATATTATAAACAACATTAATTNGTTGTTTTCAAACAAATAAATATGAAACGACATTTAGCATTAAGCATTTTACTGTTTTCAGTTCTAATCACTTTAACATATTCTCAATCTAAAACAAGCATTGAATTAAAAGACAACTGGTATCATCTTAACGGAGAAAAGTTCTTTATTAAAGCTATTGGTTATGAAATAGGCGCTCGTCCTGGACAGCACCCATATGAAGATGCTAAAAAAGACGAGCTGGAATTAATGGCATTTGATCTTGAAAAAATAAAAGAAGGCGGCTACAATACTATTAGAACGTGGAGTCAGTACTCTGAAGCTCAGTTGCAACTTGTTCAAGCATCCGGACTCAAACTTATCATGGGATTAAATATCAGACCCGAAGAAGATTATGGCAATCCTGAATTTATAAGAGAAAGTGAAACAGAAATAAAAAGGGTCATGCAATATGCAAAGAAATATGATTGCATCATTACCTATCTGGTTATTAACGAACCTCAAACAGACCATATACATAAAGTTTCCGGAAAGGCCTTTGTAGACCTTATGAAAACACTAATAGACATCATACATAAAGGACACCCCGGTATTCCTGTTACTCTTTCAGCAAATGCCATGATAAGTGATTACATGGATGAAAGTCTTTTTGATGTGTATGCTTACAATTGTTATGACCACAATGAAGCCCAAACGGCTACCATGGGATTTAAAGATTATATTAAGGGATTGAACGAATTAAACGGATTGGATAAACCATTTATTACCACTGAATTTGGATACTCTGTTTCGCCATCTGGCGGTAATGGCCAATATGGGTCTAACACCTTACAGCAACAAAGTGATGGCCTTATTTCAAATTACAGGGATCTTATTGATGCTGGTGCAGTAGGTATGTGCCCCTTTTATTATGCTGATGGTTGGTGGAAAGGTGGCAATAAAAGTGACCATAGTTTAAATCAGCCGGAAGAATGGTTTGGTTTCTGGGCTTATAGTGATTTGAATGACCAATATGGGTCACCAAGACCCGTTTGGTTTGCTATGAGAGATTATATGAAAGGCTTGGTTATCAGCCCAAAAAACAACTCCATACATACCCAAACCAGCATCCTTTTAGAGCTCTATAATGATATAGATGTAAAAAAAGTTGTAGTAAAATTTCGTGATAAAGTACTCTATAGTAAAAATATAACAACAGAAGGCTATTTTACGGATGCGCTGACCATTAACCCGGATGGTTTGGAAGATATGGAACTAGCATTTGAATTTTATAATAAAGACAACCAAATTATTAAAAACGAATCCATCAATATACTGGCGTCAAATGTCCCTTTTGAATTACCAAAACTAACCATTGAAGTGACGCCTGACAAAGACTTAAATGATGGCAAAATTGCAAGTATTAAAACTAAAATAGAAACTGCTAATCATTTTAAACTGGTGGGTGATTTGAAGGTAAACTATAATACTCATCTAGGATGGGAAACAGGGTCACAGGTATCCGTTTCTATTCAAGATCAGGTGGATAAAAAAATTATTACTTCTGAAAATTTCTTTCACATCCCTGATAATTGCTGGG
>BS_KBA_SWE02_21mDRAFT_10000111_pt1 | contig 27542 bp, 18 predicted proteins | sample BalSeasSWE02_21m_FD_9196 | JGI IMG/M metagenome (IMG submission 9196)
GTACATTTCCTAAGGTGGGGATTAAAGCTCCGAAAGCCGCGNTGGGGAGTGCCGGGTCTTGATTGACTTTTACTAAAAACACCTTTGTAATTCAGGTATAATTTTTTCTGAGTGCCCGTTTGATTAGGTCATTTGTATACTTCTTTATTTCAGATGATTATTAATTCAGATATCAAAGAAATATCCAGATCAATTGAAAGATAATTATTTAGATTGATTGAGATGGCACATTGTCAAGCGTACGGGGATTGAGTATTCTCTCGAGAGCAGAACCAAGCATGGCAAATGCCAGGCTTGTTAGTAACAAAAGGAAGATCGGCTCCAAGACCCAGAACGGTGAACCATAAAGTGAACCCCTGGCTAACCCATCATAAATTATTCGTCCCCAGGTTGGATAGTTTGACTTGATGTTAAAAAATCCTAATGTTGCTTCCCAAAATATAAAACTTGGCACCTGTGATACTAATTGCGGGATCAATAAAGGCAAAATACGTGGTAAAAGATAATGCATAATTATCCTGATATTACTTGCTCCATATGCCCGTGCACTTTCGATATACGGAGCTTCTTTTGCCTGAAGGAGCGCTGAACGTATGATCTTTAGTGGGGAACCGAAGGCATTAATTATCACTACAATTCCTAGAATTATCCATATATTAATATTAAAAAGCACATTAGCCAGGACTGCGATCGTCAAACCGGGCAATACCATATTAATTTCAGCCATTCTTTGGATCAAATTGTCAGCCCAACCTCCATACCATACTCCAATAGCTGGCAACAACATTGCGACTACGGTTGTGACAAGTGATCCCAACAATCCTATGAACAGCGCAAATGGCATACCCCAAAACAAGGGGACCATAAGATCCCTTCGTGCGAAATCTGTCCCAGCCAATCCATAAACCTGCCCTAAGAGAACAAACTGTAAAACGACATCACTACCCTCTTCAAATGCTAAACTCTTTACAGATAGTTGATATGTCCCGTTCTGTGGCAGAGAATTGGGAGAATTTGGTTTGGCGAATAATAATGTAAAAACAGGTTCTGAATATTGTTCGTTCAAATAGAACCATTTGCTCCATTCAGGGTTTTGTTTGATAAGCTTCTTGGGTAACACGCTTGATTCAAAATCGTAACTAGAGTCAGGCTCTGCAATAGTCCGTTTTAACTCGAGTGTTCTGCCATCCGGGTATATCCAATCAAGAGTTAAATATGGGAGTTTTTCTTTATATATTGGGTCTATGTAAAGGAAAATATCACTTGGTGAATCCTTGTAGGGATAATCAAAAGTGAACAAGGTCGTTTTTTCGACCCAACCATTATCGAATACTTCTATGGATACAGTTGCTTCCTTGCTTAGTGGATTCATGATAATGGTAGATAGCTTAGGAGGATCACTGAAGAAATTGGTCCATTCAGGCATGGCAGTGCGAGGAATAAAACTGCGACCTAGTGCAACCTTCTGTCCATAATCCTTCCCTACCTGTTCGTAGGGGAGCGCAATGACAGCATAGATGGATCCTAAAAATAAAATAATGATAAAAGTTAGTCCAATAATGGCTGACGGGTACTTGCGAAGCTCCTGAAAAAAAAGCTTTGTCCCGGCATTCACGTCTCGCATGGAGCTTTTAATATCAAGCCACCTCTGAGACCACGAGATCTTCTGAACACTATCACCATCATGAATTTTAATTTTATGATCAAGACGACTTCTTGATAACCATATCTGGAACCGCCTCTTCCAGTCGACATCAAAGATTTTAACTCGAGACTTTACATTAATAATTTTGATTTGTTCTGGAAGTAAGCGAATGCGCGGGTCAACAATAACATAAACCAGATCGAGTAAGAAAACAACTGCACCAAGCAGGTAGGCAAAGATCACCACGATTCCAACAGCAATAATTAACTCGCCTGGCTCCATACTTTCTCCCCAGAAATTGGGAAGAGCCTCTTTGATGTAAAGCCACCCTAAACCAGGCCATCGAAAAACTACTTCAAGTGCCATGCTCAATTGCCAAAAGCTGATCAGTGAAGTAGCAAAACTCGTAATAATATAAGGAAGTGCGGGTCTCAGGATATATCTCTTATTTAATATTTTCGCAGGTAATCCCTTGGCTTGCGCGAGCTGAACGTAATCCTCTTCAGAGTAAATGATAAAAAAGGTTCGCCAGGCATACACGATCTGAAATAGCAGGCTGAGCACAAAAGCGGATACCGGCAGGATCATGTGTTTTGCGATATCCAATACATGCACAACCTCATTCTTGGGTTTGGATAATTCGTACATTCCGCCGAATGGTAACCAACGCAATTGAAACGCAAAAATTATAATAAGTAGAATGCCAAACACCCAGCTAGGCACTGAAGAGATCGGTGAAAGGATTGAAAACAGTCTATCCGCCCATTTGCCGTAGTTTCTTGCCAAATATAAGGACAAAGGCATCCCGATCAGGAAAACAATTAAATAGGTGGTTGTCACTAGCAATAATGTGTTAGGTAGATAATGGACTATGATGTCCATTACGCTTGCAGTCGTATTCTGTGCGCCCCACCCTCCTTGCCTTGTACCCGTCTGCCCCCAATTAAAGGTTAGGGCTCTAAATGTCCATCCGAGCATTTTCTGTAAGTATGGACGGTATAAACCCATCTCGTAACGTAATCTATCTGTCAGTTCTTGAATTTGAATTGGGTCAGGAGATCCAAAGGTATCCCTTTGGATGCTCCCATTATTTACAGCCGTACGAACAACAAGATAAATTTGTGCTTCAAGACTGGTTTCAAAAGGGGAAACAGGGGGTCCCAGTCCCCGTTTTGATGGCTGATTAGTGATCATCACAGTGATAAAGACCCCGATGAATATGGTCACTGCAATAATCAATAACTTTCGAGTTAAATACCGAATCGCAATCTTTAATGACCGGGTGTTTTGATCTTGATTTTCAAAATTCAGTTGATCTTGGGAAGTCACCGAGGTTTATCTCCGATAATTCAATTATACAATACCATTTCAATTCTATTATGCATACTTTTATGTATTAAATCATTCAACCTAATAAGTAGAATTTGATATAATTTTGTTGATGTTTGTGACAACTGGCACGGGAAGAGGGGATTTAAATCTATTGTGGTATTATTGAAAATCAATGAAAATTTAGGATACCAACCAATTTTAGAAAGGGAGATGACTGTATGGCGAGAAAATTTGTACCAACACCGATTATTTTACGTGACCCGGTTCCATCAGATATTGATATTGCCCAGGAAGCTAAACTAAAACCGATTCTTCAGGTTGCTGAGGAACTTGGAATCCTTGAAGAAGAATTGGAACTTTACGGACCATATAAAGCCAAAGTAAAACTGGAAATACTGAAACGATTGCAGGGTCGGCCAGATGGTAAATATGTTGATGTTACTGCCATCACCCCAACACCACTTGGCGAAGGGAAAACAACCACGACAGTAGGTCTTTCGCAGGCACTTGGAGCGCATCTCGGAAAAAATGTGATCACAGCTATTCGCCAGCCCTCCCAAGGTCCAACATTCGGCATCAAAGGTGGAGCAGCTGGTGGTGGGTACTCCCAAATCATCCCAATGGAAGATTTTAACCTGCACCTCACTGGTGATATTCATGCTATTACTGCTGCAAACAACCTTTTGGCAGCAGCAATTGATGTACGAATGATGCACGAATCCAAACAAGATGACGTCAAACTATTTAATGCTTTATGCCCGGTTGACAAAGAAGGAAATAGAAAATTTGCACCTTCCATGCTACGCAGATTGGCAAAATTAGGGATCGATAAAACTGACCCGGAAACTTTGACAACAGAAGAACGTTCACGCTTTGCTCGGCTCGATATCGACCCGGCGTCTGTTACATGGCGGCGTGTGGTTGATACGAACGACCGTTTTTTGCGGACGATCACAGTTGGGAAGGGTCCTGATGAAAAAGGCTTCGAAAGAGAAACAGGGTTTGATATCACAGTAGCCAGTGAGATCATGGCGATTTTGGCTCTTACAACAGGCCTGGCAGATATGCGGGAACGTTTTGGCAGGATCGTGATCGGGACCAACAGGAAAGGTGAGGCAATCACTGCAGAAGATATTGGTGCCGCTGGTGCTTTGACTGTTTTGATGAAAGATGCCATTAAACCCAATTTGATGCAAACTTTGGAAGGTACACCGGCTTTTGTTCATGCTGGCCCATTCGCCAATATTGCTCATGGTCAATCATCCATCATTGCAGATAAAATTTCTTTGAAACTTGCCGATTATGTCATCACCGAGTCTGGTTTTGGAGCTGATATCGGGATGGAGAAATTCTTTGGAATTAAATGCCGTTATTCAGGTCTGATCCCTCAGGTCGTTGTTTTGGTGGCTACGGTGAGAGCCCTCAAGATGCATGGTGGTGGACCCAAGGTCGTTGCAGGAAAACCTTTGGCATCTGAATACACGGATGAAAATCTAGATCTGCTTCAGAAGGGTCTACCTAACATGGAGCGCCATATCAAAAATGCACTTAAATATGGCGTCAATGTTGTAGTGGCTGTAAACTCCTTTAAGGATGATACCCCGGCAGAAGTTGAAATGGTTAAAAAAGCCGCTATTGCAGCTGGCGCCATGGATGCTGTTGAATCCCGCCACTGGATGGAAGGTGGTGCAGGTGCAGTCGCACTAGCAGAGGCAGTTATTAAAGCAGCCGACCAACCAAGCAATTTCAAACAGCTTTATCCACTTGAACTACCCATCAAGGAAAAGATCGAGATCATCTGTAAGGAAATATATGGTGCAGAAGGTGTGGATTATTCACCAGAGGCAGAGGCAAAGATCGAGCTTTACACCAAGCTTGGATTCTCTGATCTACCTCTTTGCATGGCTAAAACCCACCTGTCATTCAGCCATGATGCCAACCTGAAGGGTGCACCGACTGGATTCCGGGTACCTATTGCGGACATCCGTGCCTCGGTTGGATCGGGATTCTTATATCCATTGCTTGGCACCATGCGGACCATGCCAGGTTTACCAACCCGCCCTGTGTTTTATGATGTCGACCTTGACCTCGAAACCGGCAAGGTTCTAGGGTTGTTCTAAGGTTATTAATTTTTCACCAAAGGGGCACGAACCATCGTGCCCCTTTCTTTTTTTAATATTATGAATCGATCAAATAAAATGTTATCAATTAATGAAATAAAAACTGCACTCTCATCAGGGGAAACCAGTATTGATGCGGTAAATAAGCATTATTTTAACCAGATAGCGAAATACAATCCGGAATTAAACGCTTTTATAACCATCCTTTCTCCACAGGATAATGAAGTGGATCATGGGAAACCACTTTCTGGTATCCCCCTGGCTTTGAAGGACCTTTTTGAAACCGAAGGTATCGCAACGACGGCAGGCGCGGAATTTCTTAGAAATAATATCCCCCAGAAAGATGCAACCGTTGTAAGGAAACTGAAGGAGGCGGGTGCATCCATCCTGGGTAAGACCAATATGCATGAAATTGCTTTGGGTGTTACCAATATCAATAGCCATTATGGCAATTGTTTAAACCCCTGGGATACTCACCGTGTTCCGGGTGGCTCGTCAGGTGGTTCTGCAGTTGCCGTTGCGGCTGGAATGTGTGTGGCGGCACTAGGAAGTGATACGGGAGGTTCAATAAGAATTCCAGCATCTTTATGCGGAATTGTAGGTTTAAAACCCACATATGGGCGGGTTAGCTTGCGGGGCGTGATCCCGCTATCCTGGAACCTGGATCATGTGGGTCCACTAACCAACAATGTGCTTGATGCTGCAATCATTCTTGAAGTCATAGCAGGCTATGATTCGTTGGATCCTGCTTCGATCGAAATGCCTGTTGGTGAATTCACTTCGCATCTCGATGATGGTGTTGAAAATTGGAAAATTGCATTTGCGGTGGGGGATTATATCGAGGATTCCCAATCTGATGTGCTCTCAGCAATGAATTCTACAATAAAAGTGTTCGAAAACAGGGGGGCAAAGGTCGAGAAAGTCAATGTTCCCTGGTTGCGCGATGCTGCGCTTGCCAATGGCATAATAACCCCTGCAGATGCTGCAGCCTATCACCATGACCGAATAATTGCATCACCCCAGGATTTTGGTGAAGACATACTTCGTCGTTTGAAGATCGGTTTGGCTTTTACATCCTCAGAATATGCACAGGCAAGAAGAGTCCAAATGGAAGTCAAGCATAAGTTCAAACTCTTTTTCAAAGATTATGATCTGCTTTTGCTTCCTACCACCCCTTGTACAGCACCTCTTATTGAAGGATCTGATGCCGTGGAACAGGCTCGCAAATTAACCCGTTTTACCGCTCCCTTCAATCTGTCTGGGCTGCCTGCATTATCTCTTCCATGTGGTTTTTCTAATGAAGGACTACCTATTGGATTGCAGATCGTTGGTCCGGAATGGTCGGAGACGAGAGTATTAATTGCAGCTAGAGCGTTTGAACGATCTACATTTTGGCAGGAAAACATCCCTCAAATTCTGAACCGATAGAGTGCATACATTCGCGTAGCCACCATTATGGCTTCGCATTTAACCCCCAATCTGGAAAAGATTATAATTATGATTTTCTAATCGCGAGTTTCAAATTTGGGATTTATTACCAATTTTGAAGCAAGGTTGCCAGCAACCTGGTGCGAGAAACCAGACTATCCTTGATGATGTATTCTTTTTCTGAATGATAATCTCCACCGATTGCTCCCAACCCATCCAACACAGGGATACCAAGCGGAGCAACGAAATTACCATCTGATGCTCCACCGGTTCCTGACGCTGTTAGTGTGATGCCATTATTGGCTGTGATTTCCATGGCATGTTCAAAGGTGGATTGCATTAGATCATCATATGGCATCGGAGGCCGATTTAAATTTCCGGTAATTTCTAGAATGCAACCTTCCTTTACTGGCTTCAAATTAGTAATTACTTCAATTATTCGTTCCGCTTCGCCAGGTTGCATTACCCGCAAATCAACATCGACCCAGGCGGTGTCAGGGACAACATTAACGACCGTTCCTCCCTGAACAACGCCAACATTAAGTGTGGTTCCCCGGTTGTAATCAGTCAGACCTTGAATTGCCAATATCTGGTGAGCAAGCTCTTCTATTGCATTTCTGCCATTTTCATGGTTTCCTCCAGCATGTGCAGCTTGGCCATGAACTAAGATATGAAAATCTCCAACACCTTTTCTCCATGTTTTAATTGATCCATCAGGCATACCTGGTTCGAGAACCAGAACAAGTTGAGCATTTTTCGCCAGTTCCTCGATCCATTTTCGGGATGTAAGGCTGCCAGTTTCTTCATCCGATGTGAAAAGTGCAGTAATTGGGACCAAAGGCATTAGATTGTTTTCCAGCAAAGCGCGCAAAGCGGTCAAGCAAACGACTGCTCCAGCTTTCATATCCGAAACACCAGGTCCGAGGATTTTCCCATCTTTTTCGTGGAATGGCATATGTGCTAATGTACCAAGTGGAAAGACAGTATCCATATGAGATAACATAAGGAAACCTTTATTTATGTGGGTTTTTTCCTTGGAGAGATGATGGTCGAACCTGGCGATGATATGATTACCTGCAGTTTCATTTTGAATTATAGTTACCTCTCCTCCCAAAGATTCTATCTCTTCCACAATGATTTTACCGACATTATCCACTGCGGATTTATCATGTGATGGCGATTCTGTTTCTACTAATCTTCTTAATAAGGCCATCATGGAAGACAGATATTTATCGTAATTGATCATTTAGAAATCCTTATAATATTGAAAATATCAGACAGATCAGACCAACGGTTAAACAGTAGAGCGCAAATTTATATAAGGAATTATTGCTTAAATACCCCATAAACCAGCGCACTGCAAGCCACCCTACCAATGTTGCAGCTATAAAACCGATAATAATAGAAGGTAATATCTGAGAGAAACCAGGGTTTTGAAAAAGTTTGATGGATTCATAAGCGCCTGCAGCCACCATAACCGGAACTGACATCAAAAAGGAAAATTTTGCGGCTGAAGGTCGATCAAAATTTCGTAATAACCCGGCACTGATTGTGGTTCCACTTCGGGAAGCCCCCGGAAATACAGCAATGACTTGCATTAAACCAATGAATATCCCGTCTTTCCATGTAATTGATTCCAATGCTCGGGAATGCTTCCCCAATTTTTCACCCAGGACCATCAAAAAAGCCGCAGTTAGAAGTCGGATGGATGCTTCAAGAAACTGGTTTGCAAAGAGCTTTTCCAGCATGTCTTTAAATAATAATCCGGCAATTAAAGCTGGTACGGTTGCAAGAATAATATACCAGCCAAGGCGGGCATCTAATGGGAGTGACTGAAATTTCTTCAATCTTTTCAAATTGGATAATACTGCCAGAGCGATTTTCCAAAGGTCAGAACTGAAATAAATGACCAGGGAGAGGATCGTTCCCAGTTGAATGATCACAAGAAATGAAAATACTGCATCATTTGCAGGGATACCAAGAAGTTTTTGCCCGATCAATAAGTGAGCAGTTGAAGATACAGGCAGGAACTCTGTTAATCCCTGAATGATCCCTAAAATTAGCGCCTGGACAAAATTCATTAATTTTATACTCCTGATCTATTCTGATATTGCTTTATTGGCATTGTATTTCCAAATATCCAATAACTTTGGAATATTTTCTTCGAAAACTCCATTAAAGATCATTTCTCTGATTTCTTTTACGAGTTCAACAAGCGTATGTAAATTATGGATGGAGAGCAATGTTCCGGCTAACATCTCTTTTGCTGCTACGAGGTGGCGGATATATGCACGCGTAAATGTTAGGCATGTGTAACATTGACAATCATCATCTAAAGGTCGTGTATCTGATGCAAATGTTGCATTCATCATGTTCAATCGTCCATGTTTAGAAAATGCAGAATGATGACGTGCGAGCCTGGTAGGCAGCACACAATCAAAGATATCAATTCCACGGGCGATCCCATTGATGAGATCCTCGGGTGTACCTACACCCATCAGATAGCGAGGTTTATTCACAGGTAAATGTGAATTGATGGTATCCAATACTTTGAGCATATCATCCTTGGTTTCGCCTACAGATAGACCACCGATGGCTACACCAGGAAAAGGAAGCGATGAGATAAAATCTGCGGATTCAACCCGGAGCTCAAGATCAACTCCTCCCTGGACGATTCCAAATAGAGCCTGATCTTGACGTGTATGGGCATTTAAACTGCGCTCAGCCCAGACATGCGTACGTTGCATAGCCGTACGAATATACACAGGATCATTTGGGTCGGCACATTCATCAAACGCCATTATGATATCAGCGCCGAGATTCTCCTGGATCTGGATGGATTTTTCAGGTGTGAATCTATGTGTGGATCCATCAATATGACTTTTAAAAGTGACACCTTCGGAATCAATTTTGCGGGTTTTCGATAAAGAAAATACCTGATACCCTCCAGAATCAGTCAAGATCGGGTGTGGCCAACTCATAAATTCGTGTAATCCTCCAAGTTTTGCGATCAGTTCGTCGCCAGGACGCAGGTAAAGATGATAAGTATTGGAGAGAACAAGTGATGCACCAAGCTCACTTAACTGGGCAGGAGTCACAGATTTAACTGTTGCCTGGGTTCCAACTGGTGCAAAGACAGGTGTGTTTAAGAAACCATGTGGTGTGTGAAACACTGCAGCGCGGGCTAATCCATTTTTTGCATTTATATCAAATTCGAACATGGTACTATTATAATCTTTGAATGTATGTTCTTGTAATGATATGTTACTTTCATATTATAGATCTTGGTCTTGAAAGAAAAATTACTTGCTATGTCTATCATCCGCGACTATACTTTAGTTTAAAAAATCCACAGGGAGAGTTACAAACATTAACCATGAGTAAATCGAAAAACTGGCAAATAGAACCCCGCATTACTCCTGAAGCTGAGGAATCACTGAAGGCATTTCCTTCAATAATCCGACAATTATTGTTCAATCGGGGATATGCATCTGATGAAACCGCACGGAAATTTCTCAAAGCATCGGTAGCATTTGATACATCCCCCTGGCAGTTAAAAGGTATGAAGAAAGCAATAGATCGTCTGGAAGAAGCTATCCTTAAACAGGATCTTGTGGTTATCTATGGCGATTATGATGTGGATGGAGTTACAGCAACAGCTCTGTTGGTTCAGGTCCTCAAATCATTGGGTGCCGCTGTCCATGAATATATTCCTAATCGATTTGATGAGGGATACGGATTGAATACGGATGCTTTAGACATTATAAAAACTGAAGACGCTAAAGTTGTGATCACTGTTGATTGCGGAATCCGTTCGCTTGATGAAATTGAATATGCCGGGAATCTGGGTCTTGATTTGATCGTATCTGATCATCATCATCCTGGAGATACACTACCACAGGCATTTGCAATTATTAATCCTAAACAAACAGATGATCTCTACCCGGATAAAGATCTTGCAGGTGTGGGGGTAGCATTTAAGATCGCAGAAGCATTATTGGAGCGTTTGCCAAAATATGATTTTAATAAAGATGATCTGCTCGACCTGGTGGCTTTAGGTACTGTAGCAGACCTGGCACCTTTAGTTGGAGAAAACCGTAGTCTGGTTAGGCGGGGACTCCGTCAGCTTGCGCAATCCCAACGACAAGGCATATTTTCACTTGCGGCAGTTGCAGGTCTGGATTTAAAAAATATTAATGCCAGTAGTATTGGGTTTGGACTGGGACCACGTTTGAATGCTGCTGGCAGATTGGATTCAGCCTTGGCGGCTTTTAATCTACTTAGTACAAAGGATGTCTTTGAAGCCGGTCAATTGGCCCAAAAACTTGAAATTCAAAATCGAGATAGACAGCAAGTTACCCGTTCCATGCAAGCACAAGCTGAGAAAATGGTACTTGATGAAAACCCGGACGCATTTCTCATTTTTGCAGTCGACCCTGATTTTAATCCCGGAGTTGTAGGTNTGGCAGCTTCGCGCCTTTCAGATATGTACTATCGGCCTGCTGTCGTGGCGAGTAAAGGAGATGACACCACCAGAGGGTCCTGTCGGAGTATTCCTGAGTTTCATATNACTGAAGCATTGGAGAAATGCTCAGATTTGCTTGTCAGATATGGTGGACATGCAGCAGCTGCAGGTTTCACAGTAGAAAATTCCAAACTTCCTGAACTTAAACAAAGGCTTATTTCCATTGCTGAAAAGCAACTGAAAGGCAAAGAATTACATCCGTCGGTATCAGCAGATATAAAAATCTCTCTTTCTGAATTGAATTCCAAATTGTTGGAACAATTAGCCTGGTTCGAACCAACAGGTTATGGTAACCCGGAGCCTGTGTTTGTCAGTGAAGGGGTACGTGTTTCCAGCTCACGGGCAGTCGGAAGTGATGGAAAGCATCTTAAGCTAAGTCTTACAGATGGATACTCACATTTTGATGCCATCGCTTTTAGAATGGGAGACCTTCAACCTACATTGCCGACCCATATAGATTTGATATATACATTTGAATTAAATGAATTCAATGGGCGAAAAAATCTTCAACTGAATGTGCGTGATATAAAACCATCTGAAAGATCAGATTAGGAATATTGAATATCATATCTGTGTGATTTCAGTGATTATTGGGTTATATGTAATAATTTAATATTCTTGATTTATTTATGTTGTCCATCGGCTTGAATGAATCTGACAATTTTTCGTCTTTCATCATAAATTGACATGCGGAGCAAATTATATTGGCATTTCGCATATCCTTTTATCCTATTTNATTGGTTTCACCTGGATAATTCAATTTTCGAGATTAACTAAAATTTTTACTGAAAGTTACATATATAAAAATTATCCTGGACTTATAATCATGGTTGTCAATCAATGAAAATTTTATTTATCTTATACCAATTCTAAAGAACAGCATGCTATAATTCAATAAATAAACTCCCTGGGAGGAGCACAATATGTCAATGCCTAATAGAATCAATCAACCGTCCGCACAGAATCATCCTTTTCTACCACCACCCATTAATAAATTGGAAGATACCGGACTATCTGCACTCTGGTTACAGGATCTTGCATTGAAAATAATGTATTTTCAAGGATATATGACGGGATTTAAAGTTTCAGAAGAATTAGCGCTTCCTTTTGCGGGAGTGGTTGACCAGATCCTGGAAGCATTAAAGCGTGAGAAATTGATCGAAGTCAAGTCATCCCAAATGGGGTTAGGGGATGGATCCTATCAATACGCTATAACAAGTGCAGGTATGACCCGGGCGCGGGAGGCATTAGATCGAAGCCAATATGCAGGCGCTGCGCCTGTGCCTATTGAGACATATAATGAGTCTATACGCCGGCAGAGCCGCGGACGTATTATGGTTACATCCCGCCTGATGAGGCAGCTACTAACTCATCTAATATTATCTGAAAAAACATTTCAACGTCTGGGTCCTGCTTTAAATTCGGGAACTTCGATATTTCTTTATGGCCCTCCAGGCAATGGAAAAACAAGTGTTGCCAGGGCATTTGGTAATATGGTATTAAGTCAGACAATGTACATTCCTTTTGCATTGTACCTTGGTGGTCAGGTTGTGAAATTGTTTGATTCGGTTAACCATCAACGTGCGCCTGAAGATGCACCCAGTACTACGAATGGGACTGGATCCTTGCGTTCTGGTGCCCGTCGGGACCCTCGTTGGATCAAGATCAGAAGACCCTTCATTGTTGTGGGAGGTGAATTAACCCTCGAAGGTCTGGATCTGGTCTTTGATGATACCAATAAATTTTATGAAGCTCCATTTCAAGTCAAAGCAAACGGGGGAATATTATTGATAGATGATTTTGGTCGTCAACAAGTGCGACCTCGCGATCTGCTAAATCGTTGGATAGTACCACTTGAAAATCGGGTGGATTTTCTAACCCTCCATACAGGTAGAAAGGTGGAAATTCCATTTGATGTCCTGGTTGTTTTCTCAACAAACTTGCCGCCTCGCGATCTGGTTGATGAAGCATTCCTGAGACGACTACGCCACAAAATAGAGATAGGGGATCCATCATTTGAAGAGTATCGCGAAATTTTTCGCAGGGTTGCCCAGCAGAAGGGTTTGGCTTACGATGACCAGGGTTTAGCCTATTTATTGCAGGAATGGTATATCAAGAAGAATAGGAAACTTAGAGCATCTCATCCACGCGATTTGTGCGATCAAATATTGGATATAGCTCATTACCTATCAACCGAACCTGTTATGAATATAGAGTTGCTTGACAGGGCAGCCCAGTCGTATTTTGTGGAGTTGTAAATGCTGGAAAATTGGCCAAAACCACTTGTTGTAGGTCACAGAGGTGCATCAGCACATGCTCCGGAAAATACACTGGCTGCTTTCGAACTGGCAATTGATCACAGGGCAGATGCCATAGAGTTTGATGTAAAACTTAGTTCAGATAATCAAGTTGTGGTTATTCACGATTCCAGTGTAGATCGCACAACGAATGGGGCAGGAAAAGTTGCAAATTTGTCCTTAAGCTCATTGCAAAAATTAGACGCAGGGTCAAAATTCTCGAATGAATTCGCAGGTGAAAGAATTCCGACATTAATTAATGTTTTTGAACGCTTCGGCAAACAAATTCTGATGAATGTCGAATTGACAAACTATTCAACACCTTTTGATGGATTGGTAAGTGAAGTTGTTGAATTGGTAAAATTTTTCAAATTAGAAAACCATGTGATTTTTTCATCATTCTTATCCAAAAACCTCAATAATTCGCAGAAGTTATTACCAGAAGTGCCTTGTGGGTTGTTGGCATATTCAGGTTGGATGGGTTATTTTCAGCGGCGTAACGGCTGGAAAAAAAAGTTTCAGGCATTGCACCCTAAGATTTCAGATGTTGACCAGAACCTTGTATCTGATGTCCACACAGCAAGAAAGCGAATTCACGTATGGACGGTGAACGGGGAAGAGAATTTGAGAAAGATGCTTGACTTAAAAGTGGATGGAGTTATTACAGATGACCCGGGTAAGCTCAGGCGTATTTTGGAACAGTATCAATGATCCCAATTGAGTGGTTGTATTTGGCCGCTGAGCGAATAAAGGATCACACAGTTCAAACACCGGTCACATTTGATGAAGAATTAAATATTTATTTTAAATGGGAAAACAAACAGGTTACCGGGTCGTTTAAAATCCGTGGCGCTCTCAATAAAGTATTTAGTCTTGAAAACTGGGAATTAAATCAGGGGTTGGTAACCGCTTCAGCAGGTAACCATGGACAGGGCGTTGCATTAAGCGGAAAAATTGTCGGAGCCCACGTTACAATTTTTGCGTCAGACCATGCTGTACCAACCAAAATTGAAGCGATGAGAACATTGGGTGCAGAAGTCTGTATTGTAAATGGAGGCTATGGCATTGCAGAGCAGACAGCTTTGGAATACGCCAGCAATAAAAATGCCACTTATATCTCTCCGTATAACGATGGGCAGATAATCGCTGGTCAGGGAACAGTCGGTTTGGAAGTTATTGAGAAGTTGGCCGATGACAAAAATTTTACTTGGATAACACCTGTCGGTGGAGGAGGATTAATTTCTGGTATCGGAGCGGTCATCCGGCATTTCAAAAAACCTCATCGATTGGTAGGAGTACAATCTGAGGCTTCTCCTTTTACATACTCGCTTTATCACCACGGTACGCAATCAAACATAACCGATTTACCAACTTTGGCGGATGGACTATCTGGTCCAATGCAAACTGGTTCGATAACCCTGCCAATGTTAAAAAACATGGTGGACGATATCATCATAGTAACTGAAGTCGATATTGCACAAAGTATTGCATATGCCTGGCATAAATACCATGAGATCATTGAGGGGTCATCCGCAACAGCATTAGCCGCTGTGTTAACAGGAAAGATCAAATCACCTGCGATCTTAATAATGTCAGGTGGTAATATTCAACCTGACATTCATAATCAAATATGTCAGAAATATGCACAAATATTATGAACTCAAAACGAATCCTTGTCATATTAATTCTTATTGAACTTTTAATATCATCTTTTTCCCCAATTTTACGCGGTATTGCGTCAAATGATTATCAGGCGGATATACCAACCATGCGGGCACAGCTTATTCTGGATAAAATGACACCCCAGGAGAAAGTGGGTCAATTGTTCTTGGTGCCATTTACTGGATCCTCGGTAGATGAGACAGCCCAGATATTTGATTTAATTGTAAATTACAATGTCGGTGGAGTGATGCTGCAAAATGCAAATGATAACTTTACAGCTGCACCGGATACGATTTCAAATGCGCACAATTTGATCTCTGATTTACAATCCCTGGAGTGGCAAAAATCTCAGGGATTAATAACTGATCCAACCACAAATTCAACTTCAAAAGGAAATTATATCCCTTTATTTGTAGGTATCTCTCAGGAAGGGGATGGATATCCCTACGACCAAATATTAAATGGGCTAACTCCTTTGCCAGACTTAATGGCAATAGGTGCAACTTGGCAACCTGATCTTTCCAGGCAGGTTGGTGAGGTTGCAGGGCAAGAGCTCTCACAAATTGGTTTTAATTTATTCCTTGGGCCTTCTTTGGATGTTCTTGTTTCATCTGGAATCGCTGGAGGAGGCGGGTTAGGGGCAAGATCCTTTGGCGGAGACCCATATTGGGTTGGAGAGATGGGTCAGGAATATATCACCGGATTGCATGAAGGAAGCAACGGACTTTTGGCGGTTATTGCCAAACATTTTCCAGGAAAAGGAAGCTCAGACAGATCTTCGAGTGAAGAAGTTGCCACTGTTCGAAAATCATTGGAGCAATTAAAGCAAATAGAGTTAGCGCCTTTTCTTGAAGTGACACAAGATAATCCGGGTGCAATTAGCTCACCCGATGGTTTATTGGTTTCACATATTCGATATCAAGGTTTCCAGGGAAACATAAGAGCAACTACCCGACCTGTAAGCTTTGATCCACAAGCACTTTCTCAGATACTTGCCCTGGCGCCATTTTCAATCTGGCATGAAAATGGTGGCTTGATCGTTAGTGACGACCTGGGCAGTCAGGCTGTGCGGCGTTTTTATGACCCCGCCAACCAATCGTTTTCTGCGCGTATCGTTGCGCGTGATGCTCTTTTGGCAGGGAATGACCTACTATATTTAGGCAACATTGTTTCAAGTGATGCTGTTGATAATTATGAATCAATTGTCCAATCGCTTGATTTCTTTGTGCAAAAATATAACGAAGATGCTGCCTTTGCTCAACGTGTCGATGAGTCAGCAAAACGCATCCTGACTATGAAATATCGGATCTACAACGATTTTACATTCAGCAAAGTTCTTCCTTTATTCGACCCAAGTAATATCGGCAACTCACAGGCTGTAACATTTGAGGTGGCGCGCCAATCTGCCACTCTAATCAGTCCAGACGCAATTGAATTGGATTCTCTCGTTCCCTCACCACCTCGCGTGAATGATTGGATTTTATTTTTGACAGATACTCGTATCCAAAACCAATGTGTTTTATGCCCGGAGGAAGCTGCGTTTAGTAAAGAATCTTTGCCGGATGCGATCTTTCGTCTTTATGGCCCGCAAGCTGGTGGATTGGTAAAACGAAGCGCTTTATTACCCTACTCGTTTGACGACCTGGCACTGATACTCCAAGGAGGAGAAGGTAACCCAACCCTGGAATACGAATTAAATATTGCTGACTGGGTGGTTATTAGTATGCTGGACTCGACCCCAGATCAGTCTTTATTGGATAATTTGAGAAGATTCTTTTTTGAGAGGCAGGATTTATTGCGTAACAAAAAAGTAATCTTATTCGCATTTAATGCCCCCTATTTTTTGGACGCAACCGACATCTCTAAGTTGACGGCATATTATGGTTTATATAGTAAATCGTTGCCATTTGTCGAAGTTGCTGCTCGCTTGCTATTTCAGGAATTGAATCCAGTAGGTTCATTGCCGGTTTCAGTATCAGGAATCGGTTACGATCTATTATCTGCAACAGCTCCGGATCCAGAACAAATTATTGATCTATCCTTAGATTTACCTGTCAATCCAGAAAATACACCAGGAGTAACTCCTGAAACAACTGCAACACCATTTTTTAAAGTCGGGGACACGATTTCTGTAAATACAGGTGTGATAAAAGATCATAATAGTCGGCAGGTTCCTGATGGTACAGGTGTTCGCTTTACACTAACATCAAATCTTGAAGGCAAAATCCTGCAAATTGTTGATACAGTCACTTCCCAGGGAATTGCCCGAACTTCCTTTAGTATCAATCAACCAGGGTTGGTAGAGATTCGGGCAATCGTTGAGCCTTCAGTAACATCAGTAGTTTTGCAATTGGATATTACATCAGAAGGTATAAGTGTAACTGTTGTGCCACCTACCCAAGAATCTCAAATAGCTACAGCCATTATTGTTGACACTCCCACCCCTTCTCCGGTAGAGCTTACTTCACTTGAATCCGGATATCCAGGACTAGCTGGTTGGTTCTTGATGGTTCTGATTATCAGCGGGATGAGTTGGTTGGCTTATAATCTCGGAGTACGAAATTACTCAAGCCGTTGGGGTATTCGCTGGGTATTATGCATTTTATTGGGTGGTTTTGGAGCTTACAATTACCTGGTATTTGGATTTCCGGGTGGGCGAATCTGGATTCAATCATCAGGTCTTTTGGCTGTGGTTGAATTTGTATTTTTTATGGCAGGTCTGGGTTGGATGGGTGGATATTATTGGACATTGTTGTCAATGAAGCAAAGTGGCAATAAAGCTGGCGAGAAATAATAAACCAGAAATCCACGCCAGAAGTCTTTCGGGCTTTCTGGATAATATCTTCTGGACTGAAGCATGCGATTTGTTGGATTGACCTTGTGTTCTTACAGGAATATCACGACCATTAAATAATGATTCTCTCATTATCTCAATTGAAGCAGGACGTTCATCTGGATGTAAAGCCATTGCCCAAAGTACAGTTCTTTCAGTCTTAGTGCTGATATTTGGGTTGATCTTTCTAAGTGGAATCAGACTGGCAGGGTTGAGAAATTGTTGTCGGGCTTCTGCAGGAGGTGTATTTGTAAGGAGATGATAAAGAGTAGCACCAAATGAATAAATATCGCTGCGCGCATCGGTATGTCGACCATCGTCACCATATTGTTCGAGTGGGGTATATAAAGCAGTTCCACGCCCTTGGATTATAGTTACTGTTAATTCATCTGGAGCGAGTATTTTTACCAAACCGAAATCCACCAATTTTAATAATCCATCAGGTGTGATCTTTAGATTACTTGGCTTGATATCTCTGTGGACGAGGGGAGATTTTTGTGTGTGTAAATACATGAGGGCTGCCATCAGTTGATTAGCCCAGTCTAATACTTCGTCCTCCGGCAGGAAAGAATTTCGTTGACGTGATTCCTGCAATATAGTACGCAGATCCTTTCCAGGAACGTAATCCATGACAAGGTAATCTCTCTGGCTGATGGAAAAAAAATCTGATACCTTGGGAAGATTTGGATGATCCAAGCGCGCCAAAACTGTGGCTTCACGTAAAAATTGGTCACGAGCCTCATCTAGTAAATTTTTAGGGGTACTGCGATCATATTCAACTTCCTTGAGCGCACATTGACGTCCTTCCAGACGTTGATCATCAGCCAGGTAAATATTACCCATNCCTCCTTGGCCGATTCGCTCACGGATTTTGTATCGATTTCGCAGCACCTCTCCGACTTTAAGCCCTAGAGGCATTTCTGCTCCATTCCAATGAGAATGATATTTTTGAGATGTTTCGATGCAAGAGCTCATCTATCGGCGTAGGCTAAGTTTAGCCCGAGCTTTTTTGCATTTAATTTCAATCTCTATTATATTATAAACGTCTTTATTAAGTTTTTACTGTGAAACCTCTTTGCAAATGAGTTACAAAATTTTCCGAATGCTCCTTGTGCCAGATTGATATAATTAACTCAAATTTTTCAATTCCTTGAATAATAAGCATTTATCAGTACCAATTAAATAATAATGATGGTATTATTTTGAAAAGGAGAAAAATGGAATCGTCCCAGGATTTTCCCCTCTTGGTTGCTAAAAAAGGTCCCTTAGATGGACGCCGGTGGTCTTTATCAAATCCCACTGTGATAGGCCGCGATGCTCATTGTGATATCGTTATTGATGACCGACAGGTTTCGCGTTTCCACGTCCGCTTAACACCAACTTCCGATGGCATTGAGCTGGAAGATCTTGGAAGCAAAAATGGCACTCACTGTAATGGGAATCTTGTAATTGATTCGATAGTATTACAGGATGGCGATACCATTCAAGTGTCATTAATCCAACAGTTTATTTTCTTTACATCGGACGCAACAGTACCACTTTCTGGAGGTCAGGAACAGGAATTAAGCTTGAAGCTTGATGTACGTTCCAGACGTGTGTGGGTACTAAACCAGCAAATTGTCCCGTCCCTTTCGGCATTGCAATTTCATTTGTTACAAATCTTGTTTGAACGGTCAGGACAGGTTGTGAGCCGTCAGGAATTGGTTTCCTGGGCCTGGGGGGAAGATCAATCTGCAGGTGTGTCTGATCAGGCATTGGACGCATTGATCAGGCGATTACGAGATAGATTAGCCGAAATTGATCCTGATCAAACCTATATTGTTACTGTAAGAGGACATGGAATAAGATTGGATAATCCCAGTCTGTTTCGATAATCTGATAAACCTTAAAGGTTAATGAACAAAAGAGGAATGTCTGAGTTTGTCTCTNACATTCCTCTTTTGTGATCCCCAAGATATCAATTATTATCTAAGGTTCTTCAACATTGAATATTTTAGTACAGCGCGATATATTTTTTGAATACGATCCAGGACTTTGGTTTCTTGCTCATTTCCTGATTTTTCAGGATCAGTTTCCGATTGAGCGATAATGCCACTCATGAATTGGGAAAATTCCGGGGTTAATTCTGAATCATGTTCCGCCAACAGCTTTTCTAATGTAGGATCATCGGGCGCTTCGATCAATAGCTGAAGAAGTCCATATTCAGGTGGCGGGCCACTGAATTGCTGAAGAATAGTCACGATTTGTTTCAATTTTTCCCCCAATGCTTGATCTTGTTTTTCATTTGCCTGCTGGATGGATTCGTTCAAGATTTGAATAAATGAGTCATTTATCTCTGGTAAATGTTCCGAGAGTGTTTCTTGTAAATTATCAGATGATAATAAAATTCCTAGTAGTTCTACAGCCTTTTTTTGCTCAGCTTCCATTTGTTGATCTATCTCACGGGTTAGATCCAATAATTTTCCTCGAAGATCTTCTAGTTTTTTCTTTTCCTCTGGGGACCCTTTTTCAATTCTATCGGTAATCAATTGGAAAAATTGATAATCCATTCCCTGGCGAGTGTATGAAACCAAAGCTCCAAGACGGGTTTCATTAGGTGCTTCCAGGAGAATCTCGATAAGTTTTTCTCGCGTTAATTTATTTCCAACTGCTTTTAAAGTATTTACTGCTTCCTGAATTTCGGTTGCTTGAATTTTTAATTCTCTTCCATATGCAGTCTCATTCAATAGAATTTGTTGAATCGCTCCCATTTGCTTTGATATTTCTTCTTGCCCACTAGCTAGAGCTGACTCCATGAGGCGGGAGAATAATGTAAAGAATTCAGCATCCACCAAAGATGATTCCTGTTTGATAATAGATTTTCTGACATCATCGCTGGTTGCAGATAAAAGTTTTTCGATTAGATTTGCTTTACCTTGTTGAGCTTTGATCATTTCGGGAGTGATTCCATCTGCTCCTAGAATTCGTTCAACCATACTCTGATATGTCAGAAAACTTTGAGGGCGAAACAGATAGGCTTTTCGTTTCTCGGCTGGAAGTTTGTTAACAGCTTGATTAATTAGTGGGCCAAAAAGTTTTTCCTGCTCATTTAAGGGCATGCCCAACTCCGGCGGAAAGAAAGTTAATAATAATTCCTTGTCATTGTCATGGTAAACAATAGGTGTTGAAAGACCTCCAGAATACCCACATGCAGGACAGTTAATATAATTGGATTCTCCACCAAGAAGACGTTGTTTTGCAACTGGATCGGAAGATACATCAAAAAGCTGTTCGACTTGAACTATAGTAGATTGCTGACAGCGAGGACACTTCATTTGTTTTTTTTGCATACGTTATCTCATTTCTTATAGAATTTTTTTTTATTATAAACTGATTGTCGGCTAAAGCAGTTGGCATTTAATGTCACACATCTTCTCTATTACTATTTTAATAAATTTACATGAATAAGATGGTTTATTTACTTTTCTTATGGGTTTTTCTAAACCCTAAGAAAAATTATAAAGAAAAAAAATATTCCTGGTTCTACCGAGGTAAAGAAAAACAAATACGCGCGCCTGAATCGGGTTTTGGGTCGATCCAAATCCTTCCACCATGCGCTTCAATGATGGCTCTGGCCAGGTATAAACCCAAACCTGCACCTTTTGTTAAGTTTACTGCTCTCGGTGCACGATAGAATCTTTCAAAGACGTGAGGGATATCTTCAGGTGCAATCCCAGTTCCTTCATCTGAAACACAGATTATCACCCTTTCGGGATCTACCTGTCCTTGAATTCGTATTTCACCTTTTGGGGTATATTTGATCGAATTGGAAATTAAATTTGAAATTACCTGTTGTATTCGTCCCTCATCAGCCAGAATAATCGGAAAATTTGCAGGGAAGTCAGTGATTATTTGATGGTTTTCTGTTTGAGTCAGAAACCTTTCAGCGAGGCGTTGGCTAAGCATGGGAATTGAAATGTCTGAAAGGTTGGGCTTGAGCCCACCAGCTTGTAACCTGGAAGCATCCAGCAAATCCTCGATCATAGTTGTCAAACGATCAGCTTCTTCCTCAATAACCTTAAGGCTATCGCGTACAACTGCCCGATCCCAGGTGGCATCTTCTCGGCGTAATGTACTGACATATCCTTTGATCAAGGCTACCGGTGTTTTTAGTTCGTGGCTGATAATGGAAACAAATGTATTCTTGATCTCTTCCGCATTCCGAAACTTGGTAATATCCCGAACCGTTACAATAATATTGCGCAATGCACCTTCCTGTGTTAAGAGAGGGGCATAAGTGATGCCAACGGGGATTGGAGGAGGTTCTGGTCGTTGCAAATCACCTTCCACATATAGATACGCATTGGGGGTAAGCGGCCAACCGTTATTTTCTGCTTGTTCAAGTGTTGGGTTATCCGGTAGCTTTGTCCAGCGGATGACTTCGTTATGTAATTTTCCTTGGATCTCATCCCGTGACATTCCATACATACGTTCGAATGCAGCATTACACCTTTCGATTTCTCTTGATGATGTTAGGATAAGGATCCCATCTGCTGCCGAATCCAATAATGCATCCAAGCGATGCTTCTCATAATTTACTTGAGTGTATAACTGGGCATTGAAAATTGCAATTGCCGCCTGGTCTGCAAAACTTTGCAGGAGAAGTTTATCGTTAGTTGAAAAAACATCCGGGTAACTTCGAAAAATGAAAGTTACTCCAATAACCTGGCCATGAGCAATTAAAGGTAAACCAACTCCGTTGAGCAATCCCATACTGGCGGTGTAGGCCAAATCCTTCAACATCCGATTAAGTTCAGTTACATTTAACTCAGCTACTTTTTCTTCTGCCAGTAAAGGTTCAAGGTAACTTAAAAAAGCTGGTGGAATCCCCTGGGCACCCGCTACGCGCCATACACCGGATTCTTTAAAAGCAATGATCCCAGCTTGCCCGGCGAGCATTTCAATAGAGATCCTGAGAATACGTGCCAATAATTTATCCAGGTTTAATTCCTGGGTAATGGCGCGTGCTATTTCAAGAAGATAATCTCGTTGGCGGACACGAAAATCTGGGAGCATAATATTCTAATTTTATCACTAGCATTGGTTGCAGAAATATATATTTTGTTAGAAGGGTATAAACTTAATATTAAACAGTAAATCTAAAAGAGAATGTAATCGCGAGACCTTCAGCTTTTACATCCTCTTTTATCAATTTAATTTGCTAGCTGAATCACTGATTGCGAAGAAAAAATTATGCAGATTCTTTCTCTGCAAAGGTGATAGCTTCTTCCAAGATTTGGAGCCCTTCATTAATTTCACCCTTACTGATACTAAGGGGAGGGGAAATTCGTATTACACTTTTTCCGCATCCGAGTGTTAATAATCCTCTTTCAAAAGCAAGATCTACAATCCTATCACGAAGTTCCTCTGCAGGATATTTGCTTTTTTGATCTTTAATAAATTCTATGCCAATCATAAGGCCAATGCCTCTAACTTCTCCCATGGATTTGTGTCGAGCCATTATCTCTGTTAGTGCATCCTTTGTATATTCACCAACTTCTGCTGCATTTTCCATGTATTCGTCTTCGATCAATTTTATTGTTGCAAGTGCTGCTGAACATGCGATTGGATTTCCTCCATAAGTATTGCCATGTGCACCTTTGGGCCATGTGACAACAGATTTTCGGGCGATCATCGCTCCCAAAGGTATACCAGATGCGATCCCTTTTGCTGTAGTGATGATATCGGGTTCGACATCAAAATTCTCAATTGCCCACCATTTTCCAGTTCGACCCATGCCGGATTGTACTTCGTCTGCAATGAGGAGTATTCCGTGCTTATCACAGAGTTTGCGCAACGCTGGGAAAAATCCCTTTGGTGGAATGATATAACCTCCTTCTCCTTGTATTGGTTCAAGTAGAATTCCGGCAACTTCATCAGCGGGGAGGATGTGAGCAAAGATCTGTTCTTCAATGTAACGAACAACTGCTTGACCGTAATCTTCTCCAGGCAGACATTCGAGTATCGGGCGATACGGATCTGGAAAAGGTGCGTGGACAACTCCATTCATAAGTGGGTAGAAGCCACGATGATATTGAGGTTTGCTTGCAGTAACTGTAACAGCTCCCATGGTCCGACCGTGAAATGCTCCTGTGAAACCAATAAAATTTGGTCTTCCAGTATGATAACGGGCAAGCTTGATTGCCGCTTCAACTGATTCGGTTCCTGAGTTGGTCATAAAAGACACAGCAGCTTCATTAAAAGGTGCAATCTCATCCAGTTTTTCTCCAAGCTCTACCCAGGATTGGTGATAATAATCAGACGAGATGTGAATGAATTTTTCCGCTTGTTCTTGAATTGCCTTTACAACTTTAGGGTGGCTATGACCTGTAGACGCAACCGCAATCCCGGCTGCAAAATCCAGGAAACGATTTCCATCAACATCCCACACTTCTGTGCCTTTTCCGTGGTCCATAACAAAAGGATATCCCCGAGGGTAAGAACTTGAAATAACAGAAGAATCACGTTTTATTAACGCTTTGGCCTTGGGGCCGGGAAGTTTCATTGGTTCCATGTACTAATCTCCTGGAAAAAAATGTATGTTTATGAAATTTGTAATTTCTGACGTGCAACTACTAATGCTCCCACCAAACCGGCATCATCACCTAGTTTGGCTGGAACGATAACTAAATTTTTAAGGTAAATAGGATCCATGACATCGGTTTTAATTTTTTTCATAACGGGATCAAAAAGAAGAGATCCACTATTGGCAACACCGCCTCCTAATATGATGATTGAAGGATTAAATATGTGAATAAAGCTGACTATTGCCTGTCCAAGGTAAAAACCAGCATGATCATAAGCACTAATTGCCAGATCATCTCCATTGCGTGCAGCCTGAGCAATATCATATGCTGAAATATTATTTTCGAGGTCGAGAATAGATTCTTTGCCTGCTAAAAGCATTTGTCTGACATAATCTACCATTGCCGGGCCAGATGATAACGCTTCAAGATGACCTTTTTGCCCACAAGAACAAATCGCTCCATCTGGCTCAACCGTAATATGTCCAAGTTCTGCAGCCAATCCATTAAAACCTTCCAATAGGATGTTATTGCTAATGATTCCTCCCCCAATTCCTGTGCTGATTGTTAAATAGATCAGATCAGAATGCCCAACTCCTGCGCCGTATTTCCATTCACCCACGGCTGCCAGGTTGGCGTCATTACCAATGATTACCGGGATCGGGAAAACTTCTCTTAATTTATCCCCAAGCGGAAAATCTTTCCACCCTGGAATGTTGGGGGCGTCAAAAATGAAACCAGTTTTTGGGTCAAGAGGACCTGCACAAGCAACTGATATTGCAGCAACATCAGCATTGTCCGGCCAGACAGAACGAATTAAACCTACCAGGTTTTCAAAAACATTGCTTTTGGAATTTTCAGTCGAAATTTTGTTATGGGAGAGATGGTTGATGCTATTTGAAGGATACGCTGCTGCGCGCATTGATGTTCCCCCAATATCAACAGTGATCATAGCAACCATAGTGAGAATTATAACATACACGAGTGATTATAAATTAAACTTGCTTATTATTAAGGACTCCAGGGATATATTTGCTTGACATTTTCCTTCAATAACTGCTATCATCAATTTGATGCCATACAATATGACCCGATTTACAAACCGAATAAAACGCGACATTAGCCAGGCAATTCGGTGGCTTGCCCCTGGCTTGGGTGTAAAGCGTTGGTTTTCCCTTATCCTAATAGGGATAACTTTACTTGGAGTTGGTTTAGGGATATTGTTGCTGGATTTCTATCGCAACGCTCCTGAAACATGGTGGCTTCCAGCAGTAACTTTTTTATCCTTAAGGTTCTTACCACGATTGGTGCGTTTTTTGATTTTTGGTTGTATAGGTTTGGGTTTAATACTTCTGGGGATTTGGGGTGTGAATAGATCTCTTGTTATCCCATTCTTGCGTCCCGGGCAGAAGTTGGTAGACCAGATTTCAGAGTATCGCCGTCGTGACAAGGGTCCCCGCATTGTCGTTATTGGCGGAGGACATGGAATTTCTACGGTTTTGCGTGGTTTGAAGGTTTATACACATAATTTGACAGCCGTAGTTTCAGTTGCTGATGATGGTGGTTCATCGGGTGAATTACGGCGAAGCTTGGGTATTTTACCCCCTGGGGATATTCGGAATTGTCTGGCGGCACTATCTAATGATGAAGATCTATTAACACAACTATTTCAATACCGCTTCAGTGGTGATTCGGGCCTAAGAGGGCATTCTTTTGGTAATTTGTTTATCTCTGCATTGGTAGATATTACAGGGAGTTTTGAGGAAGCGATTATTGAATCTGGTCGCGTCCTCTCAGTTCATGGAAAAGTGATACCCTCTACTTTGGAGAATGTTAAATTGATTGCAGATGTTCAATTACCTTACATAGGTACTGAGATACGAGTGGAGGGGGAGAGTCGTATACCCAAAGCCACTGGCAAATTGCGGAGAGTTTGGATCGAACCTAATGATGCCGCTGCGTTTCCGCCGGTCATTCAGGCAATCTTGAATGCAGATATGATCGTGGTTGGACCAGGAAGTATCTACACAAGTATCCTTCCAAATATTCTGGTTCCAGATTTGTTGTCAGCATTTCAATCAAGCAGGGCGTTGAAAATTATGGTTTGTAATATCGCCAATCAAGAAGGTGAAACTGATCAATATTCCAGCAGTGATCATGTGGATACTGTGGAATTAAATTTAGGAGAATCGGCATTTGATGTGATAATCTGCAACAATAATTACCCCGCTCCTAAATCAAACGGTGTAAAATGGGTGCAGGTTGATGAAAAGCTAATGTCTGATAAAAGGACCTATTGCGCTGATTTAGTGGATAATGAAAACCTTTGGAGACATGATTCCGTCAAACTTGGAAAAGTGCTTATTGATTTGTTATATGAACGGACTGGTCCGTTGATATAATAAACTATCGCAAAAATATTTAAAACAAACTGCAATTGTTAGTGTTTTTATTTTGCTAAACATAGCAATAAAAAAGAATGGAAAATTTTAAGGACCCAGAGAGTTCTTAAGATTACTTTGACACTCAGATCGAAATAGGAGAGAAAATGAAAACAAAAGTTGGAATCAATGGTTTTGGAAGAATTGGTCGGCAAGTGCTTAAGGCTATTCAGGATTATTATCCAGATCAATTAGAAGTTGTTGCTTTTAATGATATTGGCGACCTCAAGACAATGGCTCATTTATTAAAATATGATTCAAATTATGGGCGATTTAATGGCACGGTTGAGGTGGGTGATGGTGAATTGATTGTCAACGGGAATAAAATCAAAGTATTCAAAGAAACGGACCCGGCAAAACTTCCATGGTCAGATTTGGGTGTTGATATTGTTATTGAGAGTACCGGAATATTTACGATCAAAGATGATGGAGTTAATAAGAAAGGAAAAACAGTTCAGGGGGCTGTCAACCATATCACTCACGGGGGGGCTAAAAAAGTGATTATCTCTGCACCAGCCCAAGGGGAAGACCTTACAGTCGTGTTGGGAGTTAATGAAGAAAAGTATGACCCGAAAATCCATCACGTTGTGTCAAATGCATCCTGTACTACAAACTGCTTGGCTCCCGCCGTGAAAGTAATTTTTGATAACTATGGCATTGAGCGAGGTTTTATGACGACGATCCATTCTTATACAA
>BS_KBA_SWE02_21mDRAFT_10000112_pt1 | contig 27402 bp, 21 predicted proteins | sample BalSeasSWE02_21m_FD_9196 | JGI IMG/M metagenome (IMG submission 9196)
CCTTTAAATGAATTAATTGAGTTCTTTAAAAATCTTGAATTAGAAGGTTTTGAACAACAAATTGCAAAGCGATTGCTGACTGAAATAAATAACCGATTGCAGTTTTTAAATGATGTTGGCTTAAACTACTTAACTTTAAACAGAACATCAAATACATTGTCAGGTGGCGAAAGTCAGCGAATTAATTTGGCAACTTCACTTGGCAGTAGTTTGGTTGGTTCTATGTATATTTTAGATGAACCAAGCATAGGTTTACACCCAAAAGATACCGAACGTTTAATAAAAGTTTTAAAAGATTTACGTGATTTAGGAAATACGGTAATTGTTGTTGAACATGATGAAGACATCATGAAAGCAGCTGATATGATTATTGATATTGGTCCTGAAGCGGGAACCTTTGGTGGCGAAATTGTTGCGGAAGGAAATTTTAATGAAATTCTAAATTCTACCTCTTTAACAGCACAATATTTAAATAACAATTTACAAATTGAAGTTCCAAAACAGCGAAGAAACATTAAAAATGTAATTGAAGTAATTGGGGCTCGCGAAAACAATTTAAAAAATTTAAATGTTGCTTTTCCTTTAAACTGTTTAACAGTTGTTACAGGAGTTTCAGGAAGTGGAAAAAGTACATTGGTAAGTAAAATTTTATATCCGGCTATTCAAAAAATACTTGGAGGATACGGTGAAAAAGTTGGGCATTTTACAGAGTTAAAAGGAAATGTGAAACAAATTGAACATGTTGAGTTTATCAATCAAAATCCTATTGGACGTTCAAGCCGTTCAAACCCGGTAACTTATATCAAGGCTTACGATGATATTAGAGGTTTATTTGCTGCTGAGAAATTATCAAAAATTAGAAACTATCAACCAAAGCATTTTTCATTTAATGTTGAAGGTGGAAGATGTGAGATTTGTAAAGGTGAAGGAGAGGTAACCATTGAAATGCAATTTATGGCCGATGTACATTTGGAATGTGAAACCTGCAAAGGAAATCGTTTCAAAAAGGAAGTATTGGAAGTTAAATTTAACGGGAAATCAATCAATGATTTATTAAATAGTACCATTGATGATACTATCTCATTTTTTAAAGAGCATAATGAAACTAGAATTGCTCGAAAATTACAACCATTACAAGATGTTGGTTTGGGCTATGTAACATTGGGACAATCGTCTTCGACGCTTTCAGGCGGAGAAGCTCAGCGGATTAAATTAGCTTCATTTTTGGTAAAAGGTAGCCGACAAGCAAAATCGCTCTTTATTTTTGATGAACCAACAACAGGTTTGCATTTTCACGACATAAAAAAATTATTAAAATCATTCAATGCCTTGATAAAAAACGGACATTCAATCATCGTTATTGAACACAATATTGATTTAATAAAATGCGCAGATTATATTATTGATTTAGGTAAAGAAGGTGGAAAAACTGGAGGTTCACTCCTATTTCAAGGAACACCTGAAGAACTTATAAATTGTAAAGATTCTTATACAGCTCCATACTTAGCTGAAAAAATAAAAAAAAGCAATTAAAAATAAAAACCTTTAGTTAATAATTGCTTTGGGGTAACAATTATTTTAGTTATTATTTTCAACTGCTTTTTTACTTAACTACAAACAATACAAAAGTTGTGGGGACTATTTTTGTATATTTTTTATAATAAAATGCATTTTTTTGGTGTAATTATTTCACCTAAGTTATTTTGATAACTAAATCCAGGAATTAGGGTATTAATATAAATTCTGACAACAGCAATTTCCTCAATCTTTACATTGCTTTTAACCAATTTTAAATAAGATGTTTGATTCCGACTTCCCAAAGAGGCTGATTTCATTGTGGGGTTATAGGGTTTATCATTTGGGGTTTAGGGGTTTAGGGGTTTAAAAAAACATTTTTTTTTAAGAATCATCAAACTTACTTTTGCATAAAACCAAGTTTGATGATTTTACTTTTTTTTATTAATCAATGGTGGGGTTTGATTGATTAATATGTAGACATTTAGTCTGTTCAATTTAAAACTCATGCTTTTTAAAAAGTGGGGTTATGAATTTTAAACACTGTAAATTTATAAATGTTTTTCAATAAAAAAAATAAAAAATCAATTATTTTACCATTTATTTATAAAATCATACCATTTGTTATATAAATAGAGTATTTTATTTATTTTTGAAACAGTTTAAATTCCTATTTTTGTTGAAAAACGAGTAGTTTAATCATAAAAAGAGTGAGTTTCTTTTTGAAACTCACTCTTTTTATGACAGATTCTAATATTATTTTAAAATTTTTATTATTTTTCTGCTTGTTTGGCATTCAATATTTCCAATTTACTTTTTGCCAATACAAAGTCTGGAAAAATTTGAATAGCACGTTCAAAGCTAGCCTTAGCCTCAACATTCTTATTCAAACTAACCGCAATTACTCCTTCTAAATATGCAATTGCAGCCTTCAATTCAACATTCTGATTGTAGTTTTCATTAACTTGAAAAGTGACTTTAAAACCTTCATTTCCAGAAATTTGTCCTGCCTTTTTTATGGTAGCATATGCAACTTCATTTTGGTTCATTCTAAATTCAATACTTGCTAATTTATATGCGTGATAATTGTCATTGGTTATAGCAAATAACTTTTCATAAGCTTCTTTCGATTTTTCCAATGCCCCCATAGATTCTAAAGAAACAGCACTCATTTCTAATAATTCTAAATTTTTAGGTTTGGTTTTAAGCAAATCATTGGTAACTAAAAAACAAGAAACATAATTTCTTTTATTAAAGTACACATATGCTAAACTATCTTTATAACTACTTTGAGGACCTTCTAAAGCTATCAAAGAGTACATAACGTTAGCAACTATTGACTCATCTCCATAAGCTTTTGCTTGTTGTAATTTTTGTTTTTCAAATTCAATTGAAGTTGTATTTTGTGCTATTGCAGTTGTTGCTAGTATAAAAGTAAAAATGTAAATAAGGTTTTTCATGTTGTAAATTTAAATTTAAGAAGTAAAAGTATTTAATTTTAAAAAATAAACACTAAAAAATATCATAAAATATTGGTAATTAAACAGAAAAAGATCTGTAAAAACAGACCTTTAATTTTGGGTGGATACCTGGTTCTAACCTTCGACTTTAAATGGCGTCAAAAATAGCCGTGTATATTTAATAAACAAGTACTTTTTTTACTGCAGTTTTATTAACGCTTTTGGCACTTACTGTTATCAAAATTAAATAACATTGCATAAACTCCTTTGCTCCTGCTTCAAATTTTAATAAAACAAACAGATATCCACGAATAGCACTACAAAGTTTATATCAAAGTAGCTTATTGATAAAGCAAGCCAGTACTTTATATAAACTTTATAATAGATTTCTTTCTTCACCTTATTAGTTTAGTGAATTTACTTATTAGTTTCATAAAAAATAGCACTAAATTTTGTGTGAAATAGCTCAATATTTTTTAAAGAATAGTACTATATTTGAGAATGTGTAAATTTAATAGCAATTTACAGGTGTGAAGATTTATATAACAAATATATTAAAATATCTAATATGGCAATACGTTATCGCTTTTCAAAAAGAAAAAATCCATTAAATACCAACCAAGTACAACATATTTTACAAGCTGTTAGTACAGGTACTGTTGATTTAGAAACTATTGCTTATGAAATAAGCAATGAATGTACCTTAAGTCCTGTTGATGTTCATGCTGTTTTAATGGCTTTGGGCACTAAAATACAAATGCATTTAGGCGATGGGAAAATTGTTAATTTAGAACATCTAGGAAAATATAAAATTGGCCTAAAATGCAAGTCTCAACTTGAGGCTAATTTACTAACAAAAAAAAGTATTGAAAAGTTCTATTTAAATTTTCAGCCTTCCATTAAAATGAAACATTGGTTAAAAAAAGAAGTCATCGCTTTAAAAGAGCCTAAAATTAAATAACAATAAAATCAGTTTATTTTTTTTTCAACAATAACTGTTATTTAATACATAAACAGTACTCTACACAATAACATTTCGATATTTACATTAAGTGCATTTATATATAAGTGTGAGGAATGTATACCTTTTTATTACGACAATTTAGTGTCGAAAATAGGGTTAAATGTCAATTTTTTACTGTATTTACACTCACCCAATTGCATAAAAAAAGGCTCTTATCGTAAGATAAAAGCCTGATTTTCAATTGCTTTTTATATGGGTGGAAGACCGGATTCGAACCGGCGACCCTTGGTACCACAAACCAATGCTCTAACCAACTGAGCTACAACCACCATATTGCGGATGCAAATATAATACATTTCTAATTTCTTGCAAACAATTTTTTAGAATAAATTATCAAAAGATTTTACAGCAACATAACGTTCTGTATTAAAGCCTTCTGCATGTTCAACACCAACCAATCTACCCAAGTCTTGTGCCCTATAAATAATGCTTTCTAAAAAGTTTTTACTTGAAATTGGAGAGCTGGGCTCATTACTACTTGGATTGTAAAATTGCGAACTATAGGCTTTTACTGCTTCAACTTTTGCTTCAATAAAACCTGTAACGTCTACTACAAAATCTGGTTCAATATTTTTCCATTGTATATAATGGTATACCTGCTTTGGTCTCCAAGCTTGTTGCTGTTTACCTTCAAATACAGTTTCAACTTTTAACAAACCCGATAAAAAACATGATTCAGAAACCAGTTGACTGCCCTTTGGATGATCAATATGTCGATCATCAATAGCATTACACAATACAATTTCAGGCTTGTACTTTCTAATAATTTTAATTATTTTAAGCTGGTGCTCTTTGTCGTTCACAAAAAAACCATCAGCAAAAGCAAGGTTCTCACGAATTGAGACGCCTAACAATTTAGCTGCATTATTAGCTTCAATATCTCTAATTTCTGCTGAACCTCGTGTACCAAGCTCACCTCTTGTTAGATCTAAAATCCCAATTTTTTTCCCTGCTGAAATTTCTTTGGCTATGGTTGCTCCACATCCTAACTCAACATCATCTGGATGCGCTCCAATTGCTAAAATATCTAACTTCATTTTAATTTTTTATAATATAAAACAAATATATAATAATTTAGTTTCTTAAAATAGTACATCAAAAAACACTGTCTTTTAAAAAAACGTGTTGTATTGAAAAACCCTAAAACAGTGAGGTTTTTCAATAAACGGTACAAAAAACATAACAAATGGTAATATTTATTTGGTGAATTGAATTTAATTATATACTTTAGCATCAGCATTATGTATAATGTTAAACCCCAAATCCCCAAGAATTATGAAAAAACTTATAACCCTAACCGTATTCTTAATAGCATTTTCAACAATTGCTACATCACAGATTTCAGANTTAGAGAAAAGCACATTGGTAGATTTTTATAATTCAACTAATGGTAATGATTGGAATAAATCTTGGGATTTAACCAAAGATGTTTCTGATTGGCAAGGTATAACCGTTACAAATAATACTGTAACTGAAATTAATTTAAGTATGAATAACTTGAATGGTTATATTCCTACTTCTATTCAAAACTTAACATCACTAAAACATTTAAATTTAGGTTTCAATCAAGTTTCAGGAACAATTCCTAATGAAATTACTAAACTTCAATCTTTAGAATCTCTTAATTTATTTATGAATAATTTAGAAGGAGAAATTCCTTCAAATATTGGTGCGTTGGTTAATTTAAAAGAATTGGTATTATACAATAATTTATTAACAGGTACATTACCGCTATCTATTTACAATTTAAAGAATTTAGAAACTTTGCATTTAAGTAGCAATAAATTTTCTGGATCAATTTTATCAAATATTGAAAACCTACAAAACTTAACTACTTTAAGTATGTTCGACAATTCAATGTATGGTCAAATCCCTAATCAATTAGGAAATTTAACAAAATTAAAAGAACTTGTTTTAGCAAATAATTTATTTGAAGGTAAGGTTCCTTCGGAATTGGGTAAACTTCAAAAATTAGAAATTTTAATGCTAAGTAACAATAGATTTGTTGGTACAATTAATGAAAACATCAAAAATTTACCGCAATTAATGGTATTTGAATACAACAACAATCCAAAGAAAATTGAACTTTTAGAAAATCCAGTGTCACAAACAAACTTTGCACCTCAATAATTAAGTAAATTTAAGTTAATCTTTAAAAAAGACTATTCTTTCGAGTAGTCTTTTTTTTGTTCTTAATTTATGAAGAATTTAACATAGTTGCATATGCAACCATTTTTCATATTGGTATATTTGCTCAAAGTTAAAAAATGGAAATTGACCTAAGTAAATCTGATTTTAATAAGACCCTTGCGCCTTGGTTAGGAAAAACTTCAAAAATGATGAACATGTACATTTCAGATGTTTTTCATAAAAACAATATTGAGGTTACAAAACAACAATGGATTGTTTTAAAAATTTTACACGAAGATGCTGATGGCATCATTCAAAATAAACTTGCTTTTATTACTGAACGAAACAAAGCTTCCTTAACCCGATTAATCAATGTTATGGAGAAAAAAGAGCTCGTAATTAGAAGTACTTCAGAAATTGACTCACGTAAAAATTTAATCTATATCACAAAAAAAGGTAAAGAATTATTTTTAAAAATTAAACCTATACTTCTAAAAAGCATTACAGACATACAAAATGGAATTAGCACTGATGAAATGGGTGCTTTTATTAATGTAATGACTAAAATTCAACAAAATTTAACAAATCAAAAAATATAAATTCGCTAACAACAAATTTTGACCTTATGAGAAAAACAATATCTATTGCCTTGGCCGTTTTATTATTAGCTGGCTCCTTTTTATTGGCAAAATATTTAATAGATTCCAAAAACAAACCTAAACCACAAGTAAATAAAATTGTGAAAACTGTTTTTACAGAAACCGTAAAAAACCATTCGGTTCCAATTTTAATTACTGCCAATGGCAATTTAGTTGCTAAGAATAAAATTGAATTGTTTTCAGAAGTACTGGGTGTTTTAATTGCTACTTCAAAAGATTTTAGACCTGGAACAACTTATAAAAAAGGTGAAACCATTATCAAAATAAACAGCGATGAATTTTATGCTAATTTACAAGCTCAAAAAAGCAATTTATTTAATGTTTTAACGGCTATTATGCCAGATATACAATTAGATTTCCCTACTGAATACCCTAAATGGGAAAGCTATTTGCGAAATTTTGATATGAACAAACCAATTGAAGCATTGCCTACAATTAATTCAGAAAAAGAAAAATTTTTTATTTCTGGACGCGGGGTGTTTTTAGCATACTACAATGCAAAAAATTTAGAAGTTAAATTAAATAAACATACCATTAGAGCACCATTTAACGGTGTTTTAACTGAAGTTACTGTAAATCCTGGCACACTAATTAGATCTGGTCAAAAATTAGGTGAATTTATAGATCCAACAGTTTATGAAATTAGTGCTTCCGTAAAATCAGAATTCAGAGATTTATTAGCAATTGGTAAAAGCGTTGAAATTTACAATTTAGAAAAAACGAAATCTTGGACTGGTAAAGTCGTGAGAATTAACGCAAAAGTTGACAGCAACACCCAAACCATTGAAGCCTTTATTGAAGTGCATGGTGACAATTTAAAAGAAGGTCAATATTTAGAAGTTTTATTGCAGGCAAAATCTGAAGAAAATGCTTACGAAGTTCCAAGAAACTTGTTAATTGAAAATTCAAAATTATATGTTGTAAAAGATTCTATTTTAGATTTAATTCCTGTAAATCTGGTTTATGAAAATCATAACAGCGTTGTAATCAAAGGTCTTGAAAATGGAACGCAACTATTGGCAAAGCCTGTACCTGGCTCACATTCAGGAATGTTGGTAAAAGTTTTTAATGAAAATAAGGCTGAATAATGAGAAAAATTATTACCTATTTTATAAAATTTCCAGTTGCTGTTAATATTATTATTTTAGCATTTGTTGCCTTCGGAATTGCAGGATTTTTCTCTATGAAATCATCCTATTTTCCTTTGGTCGAATCACAAAATATTTCCATAAACTTAGTATATCCAGGCGCTTCTCCACAAGAAATGGAAGAAGGNATCGTACTAAGAATTGAAGATAATTTAAAAGGTGTAATTGGTATAGACCGTGTTACATCGGTTTCCAGAGAAAACTCAGCGACTATTAATGTTGAAGTTGTAAAAGGTAAAAATATTGATGTAGTTGTTGCTGATGTTAAAAATGCAGTTGACAGGGTTCCCTCCTTTCCTTCAGGAATGGAACCTCCTGTTGTTGCAAAAATTGAAAATATTAGACCTACCATTAGTTTTATTATTAGCGGAGAGAACATAGATTTAGCAACACTTAAAGATTATGCCCGCATTGTTGAAAACGACCTTAGAAACATAGAAGGTATTTCGCAAGTACGTCTTTCTGGGTTTCCTGATCAAGAAATTGAAATTGCTGTTAGAGAAAAAGATTTACAAGCTTATAATTTAACTTTTGCTGATGTTTCAAATGCGGTAAGTCGAACCAATTTATTAGTTTCGGGTGGAAATATTAAAACCGAAGACGAAAACTATTTAATTAGAGCCCGAAATAAAAATTATTTTGGTAACGAAATTTTAAATATTGTAGTTAGAGCAGAGCCTACTGGAAATATTATTCGTTTAAAAGACATTGCAGATGTTTCTGATTCTTGGTCTGAAGATCCTGATCGAATTTACTATAACGGTGAAAAATCTATCGACATAACGGTTAGCAATACCAATAATGAAGATTTAATTTCTTCAGCAGATGCTATTAAAGCATATATTGAAAAATTTAATCAGCAATACGATCAGGTACAATTAAATGTATCGAGCGATGCTTCAATCTCCTTAAATCAACGTACAGAATTACTACTAAAAAATGCCATTATGGGTGTTTCATTAGTGCTATTTTTCTTAGCTCTTTTTTTAAATGTCAGGTTGGCTTTTTGGGTTGCTTTTGGTATTCCAATTGCATTTTTTGGGATGTTTATTTTTGCAGCCAATTTAGGCGTTACCATCAATGTTCTTTCACTATTCGGGATGATTATTGTGATTGGTATTTTGGTTGATGATGGAATTGTAATTGGCGAAAATATTTACCACCATTATGAGCAAGGAAAATCACCTATTCAGGCTGCTGTTGACGGAACTTTAGAAGTCATACCTCCAATAGTTTCTGCAATTTTAACAACTATTATAGCTTTTTCAACTTTTTTCTTTTTAGACGGAAGAATTGGAAACTTTTTTAGTGAAGTTTCTTTAATCGTAATTTTAACATTGGCAGTATCTTTGTTAGAAGCTTTGATAATTTTACCTGCTCACATTGCGCATTCAAAAGCATTGGAAAAAAAGGATAAAAAAAGAAATAAGCTAAATACTTTCTTTCATAATGTAAACCAAAAAGCCGAAAAAGGTTTATTCTATTTCAGAGACACATTTTATGTTCCTTATCTAAAATTCTTTTTAAAAAATAAAGCTTTAGGCTTTGCTATTCCAATTGCCTTATTAATTTTAAGTATTGGTGCACTTGGCGGAGGGATTGTAAAAACTTCCTTTTTTCCTTCAATTGCAAGTGATCGTGTTTCAATTGATTTAAAAATGTTGCAGGGAACCAATGAAAATATAACCGATTCAATTATATCAAAAATTGAAAAAGCGGCCTGGGAAGTCAATGAAGAGTTCACAAAAAAACAGACAGGCAATATTCCAGTATTTGAAAATATTATTAAAAGAATTGGTCCTGGAACATCAAATGGAAGCTTAACAATAAATTTGCTGCCTGGAGAATCTCGCGATTTTTCTTCACCTGAAATTACCAATGCCATTAGAGAAAAAGTAGGTCCAATTTATGGTGTCGAAAGTTTAACATTTGGTTCTGGAGGAAATTTTGGTGGTAGTCCTGTTGCCGTCTCGCTATTAGGTAATAATATTGAAGAGTTAAAAGCTGCTAAAGTTGAATTAAAAGAAACTTTAAGCAACAATCCGTTATTAAAAGATATTTCTGATAATGACCCTGCTGGTATCAAGGAAGTGCGTATAAAATTGAAAGACAATGCTTATTTGTTAGGTTTAACATTGCAATCGGTTATGTCTCAGGTTCGTGCCGGATTTTTTGGTTTGCAAGCCCAACGTTTTCAACGCGGACAAGATGAAATTAAAATTTGGGTTCGCTATAAAAAGGAAGACCGTTCATCTATTAAAAATTTAGATGATATGTGGATTACAACTGCAACCAACAATCGCGTGCCTTTCTCTGAAATTGCGACTTATGAAATTGCGCGTGGTGATGTGTTGATTAACCATTTAAGTAGCAAAAGAGAAATTCAGGTAACTGCAGATATGAAAGAACCTGGCGAAAGTGCAACCGATATTTTGGACGATATTAAACAAAATATAATGCCTGAAATAAGTTCAAAATACCCTACTGTTTCTGCTGAATATGAAGGTCAGAACCGAGAAGCTAACAAAACTATTTCATCGTTTAAAAAAGTTGGTTTTATTATTTTGGCACTTATTTATATTGTAATTGCTTTTACGTTTAGATCGTACGACCAGCCTATTTTATTGATATTAATGATTCCTTTTAGTTTAATTGGAGTGATTTGGGGACACTTTTTTCACGACTTCCCTATCAATATTTTATCGTGGTTAGGTATTATTGCTTTGATAGGAATTATGGTAAATGATGGCCTGGTGCTTATTGAGAAATTCAACAACTATTTAAAAAAGGGGATGAAATATGATGAAGCGCTGGTTGAAGCAGGAAAATCGAGGTTTAGAGCCATTATATTAACCTCCTTAACTACCGTAGCTGGTTTGGCACCTTTATTACTTGAAAAAAGCAGACAGGCTCAATTTTTAAAACCTATGGCTATCTCCATTTCTTATGGGATTATGATTGCTACCGTTTTAACATTGGTAATGCTTCCTTTATTTTTATCCGTTTCAAATTCAATCAAAGTATTTATTAAATGGATGAGAACTGGTAAAAAAGTTTCAAAAGAAGAAGTTGAAAGAGCTATTATTGAATTAAAAAATGAAGAAAATGAACATTAAAAATATAGTAACTTTATTCATATTCATTGGTTTTTGTACAGCTGAAGCACAAGAACTGTTAACCAAAGAAAATGCTGTTAGTTTAGCACTTGAAAATAATTACGGTATTAAACTTGCCAAAAACAACACTGAAATTGCCAAAAACAATGCAAGTGTATTTAACAGTGACTATTTACCAAGAATTACTGGAAATGCAGGTGTTGATTACGACAATAACAACTCTGAATTCACTTTACAAAACGGCAGTAAAATTGAAACAAACGGAGCTGAGTCTAATGGTTACAATGCCGCGGTTGGTTTAAATTATACATTGTTTGATGGTTTAGGAAGATCATACAATTATAAAAAGCTAAAAGAAGTTTATAATTTATCTGAACTCGAAGCAAAAACCGTCATTCAAAATGAAATTCTTCAAATTTTTGCTTTGTATTATGAAGTTGCCCGAATTTCAGAAAACCAAAAAAATATTGTTGAGTCTTTAGAAATTTCAAAAAGTCGATTAACACGGGTTGAATATGGGTTTAATTATGGTCAAAATACCCGCCTTCAAATTTTAAATGCTGAAGTTGATGTAAACAATGACAGTATTAGATATGTTAATGAAAAAAGATTGTTAGCCAATGCTAAGCGCGATTTAAATTTGAAATTGGGACGTGAAGTAACTGAAAATTTTAATGTTGAAGCTGATGTTGAATTCAATCGTATTTTTGAATTCAATAGCTTATTGGCAAAGGCAACTGTGCAAAATTATGAACTTCAAAAAATTGAAAAAAGCATAGAAATTGGTGAATACGATGTTAAAATTAGCAAATCTGATTTATATCCAAGTTTAAATTTAGTGAGTTCATACGGTTACAACCAAACCAACAATGACAACTCGTTTAACTATTCAAAACAGCAGTTTAATGGCTTTAACGCTGGTGTAAATTTAAACTGGAATATTTTTGACGGAGGAAATACAAAAACACGTATTGAAAACACTAAAATTTTGGCAGATAATTTACAAGTACAAAAAGAGGAAACCTCCAATCGTTTAGAGCGCAATGTTGCCAACGCATTGGAAATTTATAACAATGCTATTTTTATTAAAAACGCTGAAGGAAAAAACGTTGAAACAAATAACAATAACTTTGAAAGATCGGTTGAACAGTTTAAATTAGGTCAAATAACTTCAATTGAATTTAGATTGGCACAAGTAAATCTTTTAAACGCTAAATACAATTTAAACGATGCAAAATACCAAGCAAAAACTGCTGAATTGGTATTGCTTCAATTAACAGGTGAGCTTTTGGACGCTGAATTTTAAATCAAAAAAAGTGCTTGTAAAATTTTACAAGCACTTTTTCGTATAAATACAATATTAGCTAAACACTAAAAATTTGCTTTAATTTCATTCCAAACTTTAATTTCATCTTCCAGGGTAATTCCGTTTTTTATTTCAACATAAATGCCATCGCTAATACCCGTTTCAATATCTTTTCTTTCAAATATTTTATCTCCTTTTTTAATTTCTACAAATGGTTTTTTTGTATCAGGATCGAACTGCACTAAAGCTTCTTTAATAGCAATAACGCTATCTACTTTTGCTAAAATAATAGAAGCATTTGCACTTAAACCAGCTCTGATAAAAATAGTATCTTGTTTATTTAATGTTCCTTTAATTTCAAACTGAACTGCTCCATTTTCTAATTTTCCTTTTGGCGCTATATAATCTAAAATAGCATTAAATTTAGTATTTTCAATTGCTCCAACTGTTATTTCTAAAGGAAGGCCTTCTTTAATCTTGTCAATTTCTGATTCATCAACTTTCCCTTCAAAAATCATTTTATTCACATCTGCAAGTACGGCAATTGTAGTTCCATCATTGAAATTATTGCTTTCAATTACCTGATTACCAACCTCAACAGGCATTTCTAAAACCATACCTGAAACCGTAGAACGTATCAACGTATTTGCTGAATTTCCCAAGCCACTGGTTGAACCAGTTTTAATAATATCGTAATTTTGATATGCAGCTTTGTATGATTGTTCCGCTTGAACAAAAGAAACTTCTGCTTTTTCTAATTCCTGTCTGGATATAACGCCTTTGGCAAATAAATCTTTTTGACGGTTATAATTTCTTCTTTCATTATCCAACGTTATTTTAGCAGTTTCAATAGCATTTTTTGAATTATTCAATGCTGATGAATTAGGAATTACTTTAATTTTTGCAATTAAATCATTGGCCTTTAAAATATCGCCGCCTTCAACATAAATTTCTTCAATAACACCTGAAATATTTGGCTTGATTAAAACTTCTTCCAAAGGAATAATGCTTCCTGTTGCTACCGTTTTTTTAACAATTGTTTGAATAGAAGCTTTTTCGGTTTTATAAACAACTGGATCTTCGGCATTTTTTTGGTATAAATAATACATAGCACCACTAAACGTAATGACTATAAAAACTAACACAAAAATAGTTACTGACTTTTTCATTTATTGTTAAAATTATTTGATTGATAATTATTCATTTCTTAGCGCATCAACTGGTTTTAATTTAATTGCATTTTGTGCCGGAATTAAACCCGCCATTAAACCTGATAATATTAAGATGGTTAATGCTATTGTTATAACCCCTAAATTAACACTTGGGCTTGCAAACATATCTATTGGTCCGGAAAGTTCAATTACATAATTAATAATGTAAATGCAAAAAGCACCAAAAACAATACCTGCCATTCCAGAAATAATGGTTAAAAAAACTGATTCAGTTAAAATTTGACCTCTAATATTTGATGGTGTTGCTCCCAAAGCCCTCCTTATTCCAATTTCTTTCGTCCGCTCTTTTACAACAATTAACATAATGTTGCTTACCCCAATAATTCCTGATAACAAAACCAATGTACCAACAAAATAGGCAATAACTTTTAGTGCTATAAACAATGTTTCTATTCTATTATATTGTTCAAATAAATCGAAATGCCCAACTGCCCTATTGTCTTCAGGATGAATTTTATGATTCTTTTTTACAACATCAAATATTTGTTGCTTGATGGCTGTGATTGGAGTTCCGTCATTTGCTGTTATTGCCATCCAGCCAACGTTTTCACCTCTATTAAATGCTTGCGAAAAAGAGGTGAAAGGAATGTAGATTTGCTTTTGATCTTCTTCCCCGTCGCCTCCACTTGTTTTTTTCTTGTAGGTTCCAATCACCATAAAATTCACATCTTGAATTTTGATGTAAGTTCCTATAACTTCTTCCCCTTTAGCATACAAACTAGATCTAACACCTTCACCAATAATGGCTACTTTTCTTTTTTCATTGATGTCAGCATAATTTATAAATCGACCCGAAGTAATATTCATAGGATCTTGATTTATAATTTCAGGATAATCTCCGTAAACATTAAAAGCACCAACCTTTAAACCTCTTACAACATTATTTGCGCCTCTAAACCCACCCAACTGATTGCGAGGAGATATAAATCTTAAATTAGGAACATTTTCACGTATAGCTGAAACATCATCTAAATCGTAACTATAACCTCTTCCTTTAGACATTCCTTCATAAGATTTTGTAACCGTTTGAGTCCACATAAACATGGTGTTGGTTGCTATATCACCAAAATCTTGTTTAATACCATTTTCAAGACCTTTACCAGCTGCTAACAATAATATTAAAATAAATATTCCCCAAAACACACCAAAAGCTGTCAATACTGTTCTAACCCAATTACTGGTTAAGACTTCTAATATTTCGTTCCAACGATCTTTATTAAACATTATTTATATTTTATTCGTGACTCAAAGCCTTTACCGGTTGAATATTTGCAGCTTTCCAAGCTGGAATAAACCCAGCCAATGCTCCTGCAATTATCAAGATAATAACCATAGTTATAGCCATTGAGAAATTTACCGAAGGGTTTAAAACATAGTCTACTTCAATATTTGGACCTACTACTTCTAGTAATGCCATGCTTAAAATTAAACCAGCAAAACCAGCAACAGTGGTCACAAAAATAGATTCTTGTAAAATCATCCAAATTATTGACCAGGGTTTTGCACCCAACGCTTTTCTTATTCCAATTTCTTTTGTCCGTTCTTTTACGATGATGAGCATTATATTACTCACCCCAACTACACCTGCAATAATGGTACAAATACCAACAAACCAAAAAAAGAAAGCNATGTTACTTGTTAAAGTATAATATCTTTTGGCTTCTTCCATAGCNTTAAAAGTGTTGATGGCACTTATATCATCAGGAGCAACTGAATGAACTTGTTTTAAATATTGTTTAATTTCTTCAGTAAACTGATTTGAGATTGCCAAAGCTTCATCAAAACTTTTTTGCGGTTTTAAGGTAAATGTTATATTATCTACCCTGTCTGAGCCATTAAAAATATTTTGTGCTGTACTCAAAGGAATATACACGCGATCTTCTTCTCTATCACCGCCTTCATCCATATAAATACCAATTATTTTAAAATTTATTCCTGAAAGTTGTAAGTATTCTTGTAATGGATTTTCAACATTCTTAAATAATTCATTTTGTATTTTTCGGCTTATAACAATTACTTTATTTTTTGTTTCTAAATCGGAATAGTTAATATACCTTCCTAGAATCATTTTTTGATTTTCAATTTGTTGATAATTAGGACTAACACCCTGAATACCATAAGCAACAACCTCCTCTTTATAATTCATAGTTACACCACGAACTCTATACAAATCAGATTTATATTCCAATTCGTTTGAATAGATGGTTGTTAAATTGTTGTAGTTTTCATTCCTCAATTGAATTCTTCTACCAGGATTTAATCCTTTATACTCTTTTGTAGTTACTTCTGTCCATACCCAGATTCTGTTCGTAGCATCAGCTTCAAATTCTTTTTTAATACCATTTTGCATACCTTGACCAAATCCCAGTAAGATTACAAGAATAAAAATACCCGACGCCACTGAAATTCCTGTTAGGAATGTGCGTAATTTATTCTTTCGAATGGTTTCAAAAATTTCTTGCCAGCGATCTAAATCAAACATTTAATGCAATTTAATTTTAATGTGTAAGCTATATAATAGACGCACTAAAAGTACAATTTGTTACACTGAAAATTATTTATTTTTAATTTATCAGTGTTAAATGTTAGTTAATAAAAAGAGAAAATTCAATAAAAAGCGAATTCTAATTATGTAAAATTCACACCAAATGTTTATTTTTTGATTTTAATTCAAGGTAATATGAATAATGTTCAAAAAAAATACAAAATTCAATGACATAAGTCATTGTTATGTAAAGCTGATATATTTATATTTGCAAACTATTAAAACTAAAATAAATTAAAATTTAACATAGACAAAGATGATAGAAGAAATCAAAAAAAGAGTTTACAAATTTGGGGGTAAGACTGCAGATGGAAATAGCACTATGAAAAACCTTTTAGGAGGTAAAGGAGCTAACCTAGCAGAAATGAGTTTAATTGAAATACCTGTTCCTGCTGGATTTACAATTACTACAGAAGTTTGTACTGAGTACAATATTTATGGTAAAGATGCAGTAGTTAAAGCAATAAAAGAAGAAGTTGAAGAAGCTGTTAAAGCTACTGAACTTGTAATGGGTGCAAAATTTGACCCAACAGATGGTTCATTTCCTTTGTTATTATCTGTTCGTTCAGGTGCTCGTGCTTCTATGCCGGGTATGATGAATACAGTTCTTAACTTAGGTATGAATGATGATACCGTAAAAATTATTGCTGAAAAATCAGGTAACGCAAAATTTGCATACGATTCTTATCGTCGTTTCATACATATGTATGGTGATGTTGTAATGGGTGTTGAGGCTGAAGAAGGACACCATAACCCATTTGAGGTTATTCTTGACGAATTAAAAGCAGCAAAGGGTTATAAAATTGATACTGAATTAACTATTGAAGATCTTAAAACGCTTGTTGAGGGTTATAAAGCAGTAATTAGAGAACACGCAGGTGTTGACTTCCCAACAAATCCATGGGATCAACTTTGGGGTTCTGTTTGTGCTGTATTCGATTCTTGGAATACTGAAAGAGCTATACTTTACAGAAGAATGGAAAACATTCCTTCTGAGTGGGGTACTGCTGTAAATGTACAAGCAATGGTATATGGTAATATGGGTGATACTTCTGCAACAGGAGTTTGTTTCTCTCGTGATGCTGCAACTGGTGAAGATCAATTTAATGGTGAATATTTAATAAATGCACAAGGTGAAGATGTTGTGTCTGGTGTTCGTACTCCATTAGAAATTACTACAATAGGATCTAAACGTTGGGCTGAACGTAATGGTACTTCAGAAGAAAACCGAGTTAAAGACTTCCCTTCTTTAGAAGAAGTAATGCCTTCATTATATCAAGAACTTAACGTGACTCAACAAAAACTTGAAGATCACTACAGAGATATGCAAGATATGGAGTTTACAATTCAAGAAGGTAAACTTTGGATGCTTCAAACTCGTAACGGTAAACGTACCGGTGCTGCAATGGTTAAAATGGCAGTAGATATGTTAGCACAAGGTCTTATTGATGAAAAAACTGCAATCTTACGTCAAGAACCTAATAAATTAGATGAATTATTACACCCTGTATTTGATCAAGACGCTTTAGTTGCTGCAAAAGAAATCTCTAAAGGACTTCCTGCATCTCCAGGTGCTGCAACAGGTCAAGTTGTTTTTTCTGCTGATGCTGCTGAGAAATGGGCTGCTGATGGTAAAAAAGTAATTTTGGTTCGTCGTGAAACTTCTCCAGAAGATTTAAAAGGTATGTATGCTGCTGAAGGTATTCTTACAGAACGTGGTGGTATGACTTCTCACGCAGCTGTAGTTGCTCGTGGTATGGGTAAATGTTGTATTTCTTCTGCTGCAGGTTTAGTTGTTTCTAAAACTTCAATGACTGTTGGTGGTGTTGTATATAAAGAAGGTGATTTCATTTCATTAAATGGTACTACAGGTATTGTTTATGAAGGAAAAGTAGATACAATGACTGCTACATTAGATGGCGATTTTGCTAAATTGATGGAATTAGCAGAAAAAAATACACGTATGTACGTTCGTACAAATGCTGATACTCCTGATGATGCAAAAGCTGCACGTGATTTTGGAGCAAAAGGTATTGGACTTTGTCGTACTGAGCATATGTTCTTCGAAGGAGATCGTATCTGGGCTATCCGTGAAATGATTCTTGCTGAAGACTTAGCTGGTCGTAAAAATGCATTGGCTAAATTATTACCTATCCAACGTGAAGATTTCTACGGAATTCTTGAAGCAATGGATGGATTTGGTGTTACAATTCGTTTATTGGATCCACCATTACATGAGTTTACTCCAAACGATGCTGCTTCTCAAGTTGAAATGGCTGAAAGATTAGGCGTTGATGTTGAGCTTGTAAAAGCTAAAGTTGATTCTTTACACGAATTTAACCCAATGTTAGGTCATAGAGGTTGTCGTTTAGGAAACACGTATCCAGAAATTACAGAAATGCAAGCACGCGCAATTATCGAAGCTGCTTGTGATTTAAAAGCTAAAGGGTTTAATCCTAAACCAGAAATCATGGTTCCTTTAATTGGTACTATGCAAGAGTTTAAAATGCAAGAAAACATCATCCGTGAGGTTGCTGCTGCTGTATTTGCTGAAAAAGGTATAGAAGTTGATTACTTAGTAGGAACAATGATCGAGATTCCTCGTGCTTGTTTAACTGCTGATAAAATCGCTGAACACGCTGAATTCTTCTCATTCGGAACAAATGACCTTACTCAAATGGGATTCGGTTATTCTCGTGATGATGCTGGTAAATTCTTACCTATCTACATTGAAAAAGGTATCCTTAAACACGATCCTTTCCAAGTATTAGATCAAGAAGGTATTGGACAATTAGTTGAAATGGCATGTGAAAAAGGTAAAGCTGCTCGTCCAAGTATCAAAATTGGTATTTGTGGTGAACATGGTGGTGAGCCTAGTTCAGTTGAATTCTGCCATAGATCTGGTATGGATTATGTGTCTTGTTCTCCTTTCCGTGTGCCAATTGCACGTTTAGCTGCTGCACAAGCTGCATTAAGAGGATAATTTATTATTCATAAATAAACATTAAAAATTCCGTCTTTTCTAAAGACGGAATTTTTTTTATACTTCATTTAAAGTATCTTCGTGCTATGATTAAAATTGTACTTCTTGGCGCTGGAAATTTAGCCTTTCATTTAACAGATTGTTTGTTAAATGATAAAAACATTGAAGTTGTGCAAGTTTACAATAGAAGTTTAGAAAAAATTAATTATTTAAAATCAAAAACTTCAATAACAAACAATTTATTAGCATTAAAAGAAGCAGATATTTATGTCATCGCCGTTTCTGACAATGCGATTTTGGAACTTTCAAAAAGTCTTATTTCAAAGAATAAACTAGTTGTTCATACTTCGGGGTGTGTTGATATGAATGATCTTCATTCAATTTCAAATAAAGGCGTTTTTTACCCATTACAAACTTTTTCAAAAGAAAAAAATATTGATTTTTCAACAGTACCTATTTGCATTGAAGCTTCAAATGAAAAAGATTTAGATTTATTAGAAAACCTTGCAAAATCAATTTCAAATACTGTTTATAAAATAAATTCTGAACAAAGAAAAAATTTACACGTTTCAGCTGTATTTGTAAATAATTTTGTGAATCACTTATATTATATAGGAAATGAAATATGTGCAGAAAATAATATTCCTTTTGAAATTTTACTACCTATAATTAAAGAAACTGCTAAAAAAATTGAAACTTTGTCGCCTTTTGAATCACAAACAGGCCCTGCTAAAAGAAATGATTCAAGTACAATTACTGAACATTTAGCGATTCTAAATAATAAACAGCAAGAAATTTATACATTACTTACAAAATCTATTCAAGAAACTTATGGGAAAAAGCTATAAAGAAATCATGCCACAAATTACTACATTTATTTTTGATGTAGATGGCGTTTTAACAAATGGAATTGTACATATTTCAACGACCGGAGAGTTAACAAGAGCGATGCATACCAAAGATGGTTATGCTCTTAAAACCGCGATTGATTTAGGTTATAATATTTGTATCATTTCAGGAGGTGCTAATGAAGGAGTCAGAACTAGATTAAGTGGATTAGGAATAACTGATATCTATTTAGGAGCTCATAAAAAAATAGTGCAATTCGAAAAATATTTAGCTGATAAAAATATTTCACCTGATGAAATACTTTATATGGGTGATGATATACCTGATTATCCTGTAATGAAAAAGGTAGCGTTGCCATGTTGTCCTAAAGATGCTGTGCCAGAAATTCAGGATATTTCATCTTACGTTTCTCACTTCAAAGGTGGTTTTGGTTGTGTTAGAGACGTTATTGAACAAGTTTTAAAAGTTCAAGGCAAATGGAATGGGCAGTTTGATGCAAAATATGATTAATTAAATGAATGTAATATTATTTAGCACATCTAAAACCCATATTTTATAAAGATGTTTCAACAGCGTTTTGAACTCTAAAAGTTACTGTAAAACTATTATCCACTGCCTGATCAAACATAAAAGAGCTTCCACGAGTACTTTTTATNGTTAGTTCATTTGGGGATGTGTTTACATTTTGTGGATAAGGCTTAAAATAAATTTCTCAATTTCTTTTCTTCAACATTGGTACAAATCTAAATTTTCCAAGTTCCTGCTTTTCAAAATCTTTTTCACTGGTTCGGATAAATAAATTCATAGTTTGAACATCTTCACCCACAGGTATAACCAATCTGCCACCAATTTTTAATTGAGATAATAAAGGTTTTGGAACAAATGGAGCACCTGCTGTAACAATAATCCCATCAAATGGAGCCTCTTCAGGCAAACCTAAATAGCCATCTCCAAAAACTATTTTTTTTGGTTTATAATTCAATTTTGGCAAAAACAATTTGGTTTTTTTAAACAATTCCAACTGCCTTTCAATAGTATAAACCTTTGCTCCCATTTCAATTAAAACAGCAGTTTGATAACCTGAACCGGTACCAATTTCCAATATTTTATAATTAGGCTGTATTTGTAATATTTCGGTTTGAAAAGCAACAGTATATGGTTGCGAAATAGTTTGTTCAGCAGCAATTGGGAAAGCCTTGTCTTGATAGGCAAAATCTACAAAACCTGAATCCATAAATAAATGTCTTGGAACTACAGAGATTGCCTTTAAAACATTCTTATCGCTAATACCTTTTTCAGATATTACTTTTACCAATTGATTTCTAAGTCCTTGATGTTTGTGGGTATCCTTCACTAAAATTTTAAATTTGAGTTGCTAAAAATAGGAATAAATGCTCAAAGATTGTTACTTTTGTGAACATAAAAATTAAAAGTATAGTTATGTTGAAAGCAGGAGTTTTAGGAGCAGGTCATCTTGGCAAAATTCATTTGAAATTATTGAAACAATCTGAAAAATATGAACTTGTAGGTTTTTATGATCCTATTAAAGAGAATGCCCTAAAAGTTGAAAAAGAATTTGGTTATAAATCATTCGATACCATTGAAGCACTTATCAACGCTGTAGATGTTGTTGATATTGTAACACCTACACTTTCACATTTTGAATGTGCAAAAGAAGCCATTGAAAAAGGGAAACACGTTTTTATTGAAAAACCTATAACAAATACTGTTGAAGAAGCTGAAATTTTAATTAAACTAGCTGAAAAACACAATGTTAAAGGCCAAGTTGGACATGTAGAACGTTTCAACCCTGCATTTACTGCTGTAAAAGATGCCATTCAAAATCCTATGTTTATTGAAACGCATCGTTTGGCGGAATTCAATCCTCGCGGTACAGATGTACCTGTTGTATTGGATTTAATGATTCACGATATAGACGTTATTTTAAGTGTTGTAAAATCAAAAGTAAAAAGTATCAATTCAAGTGGCGTTTCTATACTAAGTGAAACTCCTGACATTGCGAATGCCAGAATTGAATTTGAAAATGGTTGTGTTGCCAATTTAACAGCAAGCAGAATTTCTTTGAAAAACATGCGTAAATCTCGTTTTTTTCAAAGAGATGCTTATATTGCAGTCGATTTTTTTGAAAAAGCAACAGAAGTGGTAAGAATGAAAGATGCGCCTGAAAATCCTGGAGATTTTGATATGATTTTACAAAATGCAGAGGGGATAAAAAAACAGATTTATTTTGAAAACCCAACAGTTGAAGCAAATAATGCAATTTTAGATGAATTAGAAACTTTTGCAGATGCAATAAATAACAATACTATACCAATTGTTTCACTTCAGCAAGGAACGGAAGCTTTACGTGTAGCGTATCAAATTATTGATAATTTTTAATTTTTTAAATCATGAATCCAAAAGTAACTACAGAGCATAATAAAGGAAATGCTACTATTTTTAAGAACTCGTTTTTAGAAAGTTTAACTAAAACAACTTTAATATCTAATATTATTATTTACGGAATTATAGTTATGCTGTTGATTTACAACGCTGTATACATTAAAAATATTGAATTAACAACATTTATATCTTTATTTACATTTGCCCTTTTCTTTTGGACATTTGCTGAATATATATTGCACCGTTTTGTTTTTCACTGGATAAATGAAAACAAATTTGTTCAAAGATTTCATTTTATTATGCACGGCTCACACCATTTATACCCAAAAGATACAGAGCGTTTATTAATGCCTCCTGTGCCTGGAATTTTAATGGCTAGTATCTTATTCGCTATTTTTTATGTGATTTTTACACTTATTGGATATCCAAATTACACTTGGGGATTTTTTCCAGGTTTTTTCTTGGGCTACCTTTTATACTCTTTTTTACACAGAGCAACTCATGTTGTAAAACCACCTAAGCAATTTAAATTTTTATGGAAACACCATAGTTTACATCATTATAAATATCCAAATAAAGCGTTTGGAGTATCAAATACATTATGGGATCATGTATTTGGAACAATGCCTCCAAAAAACTCATAAAACTTATCTTATATGAAAAATATAGCAGTTATAGGAGCAGGAACAATGGGAAATGGAATTGCTCATGTTTTTGCACAAAACAATTATAAAGTACATTTGATTGACATTTCCCTTGAAGCAATCGAAAAAGGATTAACAACTATTACAAACAATTTAGATAGATTAGTAACAAAAGAAAAAATTACTGAAAGTGTTAAATCTCAAACTTTAGCAAATATTTCAACTTTTACAACTATTTCTGAAGGTGTAAAAAATTGTGATTTAATTGTTGAGGCAGCTACTGAAAATGTGGATTTAAAATTGAAAATTTTTAAAGAGTTAGACAAAGAAGCACCTAAAAATGCAATTTTAGCTTCAAACACTTCCTCTATTTCAATTACAAAAATAGCTTCAGTTACAAATCGACCTGAAAAAGTAATTGGTATGCATTTTATGAATCCTGTTCCAATTATGAAGTTGGTTGAAATTATAAAAGGTTACAGTACTTCTGATGAAGTAACCAATTCAATAATGAAACTTTCAGAAGATTTAGGAAAGGTACCTGTAACTGTAAACGACTATCCAGGATTTGTTGCAAACCGCATATTAATGCCAATGCTTAACGAAGCAATTGAAACGCTTTATAATGGCGTAGCTGGTGTTTATGAAATTGATACTGTAATGAAATTAGGAATGGCACACCCAATGGGTCCATTACAACTTGCTGATTTTATTGGTTTAGATGTGTGTTTATCTATTTTAAATGTATTGTATGATGGATTCAAAAATCCTAAATACGCACCTTGCCCATTACTTGTAAATATGGTACAAGCCGGAAAATTGGGAATAAAATCTGGAGAAGGCTTTTATGATTATTCTGAATCTAAAAAAGCTGAGATAATTGCAAAACAATTTAAATAAAAAAAGAGCCGCATTTAGCGGCTCTTTTTTTATTATAAATATTTTAAGAAGAAATCCATCATATCTTCTTTTAATTCGTAATGTAATTTAACAAAAGTTTTCATTTCATCTTTTAACATAACTTGTTTTTCGTGAAAAAGAATTTCCGCAGTATTATTTACTTTTGCTTGTGCCAATTCGCGTTTTTTCATTCTAATTCTATGTCTTAAATGGCCCATTACTTCACGTTCACGAATTATTTTATTTTGAAAACTCTCTAACTGCCTCATCACATCATTACCTAGATTTCGTATTGCAACATGTTCTAATTTTTCTTCAAAATAATCCATTTCACTTTCTTGAAACTTCAACTCTCTTTTCCAAACTTCTAGGTTGAAATTAAGGTCACTTAAGAATAATACCTGACTTTCCATATATCTTTTGGCTTTTAAAATTATATTATAAATATCATACTTTTATTTTGTAATAGTTCTGACAAAAATCATAGAATTGGTATTTTGAAACTATTTACTTAAGTACTTGCCTAAAGATATAAAAAAAGCGTTTTAATATGAATTAAAACGCTTTTTTTATTTCAGTAAAAATTAACTATTCATTATTTTCTTCCTCTTCTCCTTCTTTTTTTGAAGTTTTATTCCAAATTTTAATTTCATCCTCTAAAGTCACTCCTGAGATAATTTCAACATTGATACCATCCGAAATTCCCAATTCAACATCTCTTTTTTCAAACACCTGATCCCCTGTTTTAACCTCAACATATGGAATTTCAGTTTTTTTATCAAACTGCAATAAAGCTTCTTTAATTGAAAGTACGCTGTCCTTTTGTTCTAAAACAATATCAGCATTTGCACTATAACCCGCTCTAACAAAAAACTCGTCATCTAATGTAACATCGCCTTTAATTTTAAACTGAACAGCACCGTTTTCTTCAGTACCTTTTGGAGCAATAAAGTTTAATTTAGCTGGATACTTTTTCTTTTCAATGGCACCTAATGACACTTCTAACACCGTTCCATTTTGAATTTTACCCACTTCAGCTTCATCAACTTTTCCTTCAAAAATCATTTTGGTCATATCTGCAATCGTCGCAATAGTTGTTCCTGCGTTGAATGTATTACTCTCAATTACCTGTGTACCCTTTCGTACAGGAATTTCTAAAATTGTACCTGAAATTTCAGCTTTCACATAGGTATTTGCAGTTTTTCCCATTCCAGCAGCTGAACCTTTTTTAATAATATCTAAGTTGTTTTGAGAATTTTGTAGGTCTTGTTTTGCACTTTCAAAGTTTAACTCAGCTGTTTCAAATTCTTGCTTAGATATCACGCCTTTTTCAAACAGACTTTTATTTCTTTTATATAAAACTTCTGTGTTTTCATAACGCAATTTGGCAGATTGAACACTTCCTTGAGCACTATTTAAAGACTGGACATTAGGTACAACTCTAATTGTTGCAATTAAATCACCAACTTTCACTTTTGCCCCTTCTTCAACAAAAATTTCTTCAATAATCCCTGAAACTTTTGGTTTGATCTCTGCTTCTTCTAAAGGAACTACTTTCCCTGTAGCTACGGTTTTTCTAACAATGTTTGTTTTAAAAGGTTTTTCGGTTTCGTATTCAATTGGATTTTTACTGTTTTTTGCTCCAAACCAAGCTAAAACAGCTATAAGTGCTACTGCTATTGATCCAAAAATTATTGTTTTTTTCATCAGTTAATTGTTTACTTATTTAATGTTCTTTTATGTTTCAAATAATTAAAAACTAATTATTCACTTTTTAATTATCAATTGTTTATTCTTCTCTTAATGCTTCTATTGGTCGAATACTCACAGCTTTTTGTGCTGGAATCATTCCTATTAAAGTGCCTAATACAACTAGTGTTAATGCCGCAATTAATATTACAGGAATATCAACCGTTGGATTTGATAATGCTGCATCTGGACCTTTACCCCACATGGTGTCAATTAACATCAAAACCATTCCTCCAAATATAATTCCTAAAGCCCCTGCAATACTGGTTAAAAATACAGATTCCAAAATAATTTGTCTTTTAATCTCCCAAGGTTTAGCACCTAAAGCTCTTCTAATTCCAATCTCTTTTGTACGCTCTTTAACTGTAATTAATAATATATTTCCAATTGCAAAGACACCTGCAATTAATGTTGCAATGCCTACAAACCAAGTTAAAAACTGCATTCCGGTTAAAAACCCAGTTACTTTTGCTATTTCTTTTCCTAAATTAAAACTACCAAATGCGCGTTCATCTTTTGGATGCACTTTATGTAAGTTTTTAAGCAATAATTTAACATCAGCTTCAATTTGAGAAATATCAAATTCAGGTTTTCCAGTAATCATCATCCAGCCAATACTATCACCTCTATTGTATACTTGTTGAAATGTAGTAAAAGGAATATGAATATTTCCTTGAGGACCACCAGTACCTATTTGCCCTTTTTTATACATCCCAACAATGATATAATTAATGTCATTTATCTTTATATAGGTTCCAATTGGATAAACTCCTTTATCAAAAAGTTGTTTGTAAATTTCTTCTTCAATAACACATACTTTTTTCTTTTCTAAAATATCGCTATCATTTATAAATCTACCATATACCAAATCAATTTTCTGAACATTGTCCAATTCTGGATAATCGCCAAAAATTCCAAAAGTACCGGACTTAAAATTGTTAATGGCCATTCCCTGAGTTTGATGACGAGGAACCACAAATTCTAATCCTTTAATTTCACTTTTAATATTTTCTAAATCGGATACTTTTAAGGTTAATCCTTTTCCTTCCTGAAAACCTTTAAATGGTTTACTTGTTTGCTGTGCCCAAACAAACACACTATTTGTTGCGAAATTTCCAAATAATTTATTAAAATTATTTTCCATTCCTCTAGCAGCACCTAATAATACAACCAACAAAAAGATACCCCACATTACACCTATAATAGTAATACCAGTACGAACCTTATTCTTTCGAATACTGCTGTAAATTTCTTGCCAAGTATCTTTATCAAATAAAAATTTAAACATATCTATTCGTCGTTTAATGCTACAATTGGTTTAATACCTGCTGCTCTTTTAGCTGGAATATAACCAGCAATTGTTCCTGCAATTACAAGCACTATTGTTGCTCCTATAACTACATATGTTTCTACACTTGGGTTTAAAATAAAATACTTTTCTAAACTTTTTCCAATGGCTTTCAAAGTAAAAACACCTATTAATAAGCCCGAATAACCTGCTAATGCAGTTATAAATATAGATTCCATCATTATCATACCTACGATGGAATTTGGTGTTGCACCCAATGCTTTTCTAATTCCTAGTTCTTTTGTACGTTCCTTTACTATATATACCATAATGTTACTAATCCCAATAATACCAGCAACTAAAGTTCCAATACCTATAAATAGAATTATAATGTTAAGAACCATCATAAACGCTTGTACATTTTTAGTGCCTTCAGCATAATTTTGAACTC
>BS_KBA_SWE02_21mDRAFT_10000113_pt1 | contig 27154 bp, 26 predicted proteins | sample BalSeasSWE02_21m_FD_9196 | JGI IMG/M metagenome (IMG submission 9196)
TCCTGGGGCTGGAGAAGGTCCCAAGGGTTGGGCTGTTCGCCCATTAAAGTGGCACGCGAGCTGGGTTCAGAACGTCGTGAGACAGTTCGGTCTCTATCTACAGTGGGCGTAAGAAATTTGAGTGGATCTGACTCTAGTACGAGAGGACCGAGTTGGACTAACCTCTGGTGTACCAGTTGTTCCGCCAGGAGCATTGCTGGGTAGCTACGTTGGGAAGGGATAAGCGCTGAAAGCATATAAGCGCGAAACCCACCACAAGATGAGATTTCTTTAAAGGGTCGTGGGAGACTACCACGTTGATAGGTCATAGATGTAAGTGCAGTAATGTACGTAGTCGAGTGATACTAATAACCCGTATGCTTATGTACGTCGTTTCCCTCCAATTTAGGTTGGAGGGAAGCTAACTCTTTATAAAAGTAAACTTCACTTTTTTATCAGCTATTCTTCTATTTTTAATTTCAATATGTTAAGATATTTTCCCGATGTAAAAATTGGGATGACAGGTAGGTTTAAACACCTATAACTTGTCCATAACCCTAAGGTGGTTATAGCGACGGGGCTCACCTCTTACCATTCCGAACAGAGAAGTTAAGCCCGTTTGCGCCGATGGTACTACACTTGTGGAAGAGTAGGTCGCCGCCTTCTTTAAGTCCCGATTCTAACGAGTCGGGACTTTTTTTATGGCGTAAACTTAAAGCTGCTCTTCCATAAGAGAGTGTGGTAGTAAAAGCCGTAAAATTGAATTCTACTAAAAAAGAGAACTGTTTTTTGGCTTTTACTGTTTGTATTCTATTAAGCCGCCTTCTTTAAGTCCCGATTCTAACGAGTCGGGACTTTTTTTTTGTACTAAATCCACAAGTGATGTGGTAGTCAAAAGGCAAGGATTTGTACTTTATTGTTGTACAAATCCTTGCCTTTTGACTGTTTCCATACTAGGTCGCCGCCTTCTTTAAGTCCTGATTCTTAAGAGTCGGAGCTGTTTTTTAACGAATCAGAAGATTATCATTTTATTTTTAATTCTAAAAAAAAGTTTTTTCCAAACGATAAGGAAACATAAATAGAAGAAAATAGAAGAATTAAAAAATAGAATTCATAATTGTATTTATACCTTTAAAGCATAAATAGACTGCCGTAGCTCCAATAATTATTCCTAGAATCAGGAATATATACAACGTAAAATTGTGTTTGTTAAGAAATGCAAGGCTAATTAGATAGGGACTTAAAATTAGCAAAGGCAAAGCGAAAACCATAAATTTTATGCCTTTTAACAGAAGCTTTTGATCCGTATGTTGTTTACTCATTTTTAAAGGCGTTTATAGCGTTTCGCACGTTTCCATGTTTTTTAAGCAAAAAAGCAGCTTCATCTTCCATGATGTCCAGCTCCTCCATAATCATTCGAGTACCTCTATCTACTAGTTTATTATTACTCAATTGCATATCCACCATCTTATTTCCTTTTACGCGTCCTAATGTTATCATTACGGCGGTAGATATCATATTAAGCACTAATTTTTGTGCGGTTCCAGCTTTCATTCGTGAACTGCCAGTAACAAATTCTGGTCCTACCACTACTACTACCGGATAGGCAGCCACAAGATGTAAAGGGCTTCCTTCGTTGCAAGTTATACATCCTGTAATTATGTTGTTTTCATTACACTTTTGAAGGGCACTAATAACATATGGTGTAGTTCCAGATGCCGCAATCCCTATTACGATATCATTTTTTGAAATAGTATTATTTTGTAAATCTTTCCAACCTTGTTCTGTAGAATCTTCTGCAAATTCAACTGCTTTGCGAATTGCCGAATCTCCTCCAGCAATTAACCCAACCACAAGTTCATGGGGAACACCAAAGGTTGGAGGGCATTCGCTGGCATCCAATATTCCCAAACGACCACTAGTTCCAGCCCCAATATAAAAGAGACGTCCTCCGTTTTTAAGTTTTTCGGAAACCTTTTCTGTTAATGCCAAAACTTGAGGAAGCGATTTCTCTACAGCTAAGGGAACAGTTTTGTCTTCAGAATTCATATGCTGTAAAAGTTGAACAACACTCATGTTTTCTAAATGATTATATCTAGAATCTGCTTCCGTAGTTTTTATAAAGCCCATTTGTAAATTTACAATTTTACCCGATAGATTGAGATTTTTTTTAAAGCTATTGAACGATGTAAGTTAGGGTAGAAATTTCTGAAATTCTAAAATATCCTAATGGAAAGTTATCTCTATTGGTTTCATTGATAATGTTGCCACGAACCGTGGCAGGTTGTGTTTCAAATGGCCCACCACTACCTGTCTGCTGCAGTAGAACATACATGAAACTATAAAATTGATTATTTACTCCATATAAATTAAAAACTACCTCATCACCACTTGTTAAATCATCGGCTAGATATAGCCCAAAGATGGTGTTTCCGTCAAAAAATTCGTCATCATAAGCATCCAAATGATCACCACGCTCGGATAATCCTTCAAAAAAGTAATAGTTTTCAATGCCAGCAGGGTCAGTAAAAAAGGCTTTTAGTTCTACTTCTTCACCTGTAAAGCCTCCGTCATTTCTCTGTTCGACATACTCTAAGGAACTTCCTTCATACAATTGTTCAGTGGCCGTGTATACTTCATCTTCATATATAACTTCAAGGGAATAATTAAGCCCTAATTGCGGGATTAAATTGCTTTCGTACTTTCCCTCGCTAACATATACAAAATTGAATATGTTACCAATTTCATCTGTAATTTTCACAGAAGCATCTTCTACAATAGGTACTTGATTTTCAAAAAACGGTGCGCTCGTGCTAAGTTTTACGATTGAAGTAGCTGTTCCATCCTCCAATAAGTTAATTGTTGCTTCGATTACTAATCGGGGTGCACTCGTGTTTAAATCGACATCTATCACGTCCTCGCAAGATGTCAAAATGCCCAAAATAATCCATAAAACTATTCTCTTCATAGTTTAGAATTTAAAGTTATAAGTAATTGCTGGAATTATTCCAAATATGGACAGACGCACTGCCTCATTTTGTCCGGTATCTGTGTTCTCACTAAAGGAAATAGAAGCAGCATTTTTTCGATTGTAAATATTATATATACTAAAAACCCATTCTCCTTTCCAACGTCTAATAGATTCGGGTTTAGGGGTCCAAGTAGCCGAAACATCAATATGATGAAATGGAGAGAGGCGACTACTATTTCTGTCTTCATATACGGGTATAACAGTATAATTGTATACATATTGACCGGAAGGATAGGTTGTGGGTCTGCCGGTTTGATAAATCATATTAGCTCCAAAGGTCCATTTGTTAGTAAATTGATATTGAGCAGTTATTGAAATGTCGTGAGTTCTGTCCCAGGCCGAATTATACCATTGTCCATTATTGATTCCTGTTTCTATCTCCGTTCGCCCAGGTGTTCGTTGTTCACTTTTGGATAGTGTGTACGCTATCCATCCTTGTAAATTTCCTTCAGTTTTTCTAAAAAGAATTTCTAGTCCATAGGCTCTTGCTTCTCCATTTAAAAGAATTTGCTCAACGGCATTGTTCGCTATCAAGTCTGCATCATCTACATAATCAACTCTATTCTTCACTTCTTTGTAGTATGTTTCAACTTCAAATGAATAGTTTTCAAATGCTTTGAAATATCCAATAGCAATCTGATCTGCGAGTTGGGGTTCAATATATTTACCACTTGGGGCATAAATATCGAACGGTGTTGGAGAAGTAGAGTTTGAAATTAAATGGATGTATTGTGTCATCCGATTATAGCTAGCTTTAATTGAAGCATTTTTATCAAGTTGATAAGAGAAAGCAAATCGGGGCTCCAGATTTGCAAATGATTTAATCGTTTCATTTCGGCTGAAGCTTTCTGTTCCTATGGGGTTTGCCTTTTCATAAATATTTAGATCTTCATTATAGATAATAGGATTGTCATTGGCGTAAATGTTTAATTCATCCTGACCTAATCTATTAAAAGATGATAAGCGAAGCCCTCCTTGAACTGCTAATTCATCTGAAAGTTTAATTTCACCGTCTAAGTAAATGGCATTTTCAAAGGCGAATTTATTAGTAAGTTTATAAGGATTTATCCCGGAATTCTCACCGACCGGTTGAACATCGCCTGGATTAAATTTGTAATAGATGCTATTTAACCCATAACGAAGTTCAATGTTCTTAGAAATATAATGTGCTAGGTCATATTTAAAATTATAATTTATTATGCCGCTGTCAAATTGAAAACCTACGAAGCTTAGTTCAAGACCATAGTAATAGTCGGAATAAATTAAAGAGAGATTGGAGAATAATTTATCCGAATATAAATGATTCCAACGTAGATTAAGTGTCGCATTTCCGAAGGTGTTTGAAAATGTATCACTAATACTAAAAACATCCCTACCAAAGTAACCTGATAAAAATACTTTATTGTTTTTATTTATGTTATAACTAACTTTTGTGTTCAGGTCATAAAAATATGCCTTACTATCATTGTTGAACAAGGGCAGAAACAAATGGGCATAACTGCTGCGGCCACCCACTAAAAAGGAAGCCTTTTCTTTAATTATTGGACCTTCTAATAGCAATCTGCTAGCAATTAAGCCAATTCCGCCACTGGCCCTGAACATCCTATTATTTCCATCTTTCTGATAAATATCTAGTACTGATGAAATTCTACCCCCATATCGAGCTGGAATACCACCTTTATATAATGTTAGATCTTTAATGGCGTCTGGATTAAAAACGGAAAAGAATCCAAATAAATGAGAAGAATTATATAATGTAGCCTCATCCAATAGAATCAAGTTTTGATCGGCAGCACCTCCACGAACATTGAAACCGCTTGCTCCTTCGCCGGCATTGGTTACACCAGGAAGCAAAGTTATTGCCTTTATTACATCAGCCTCCCCAAAGACAACAGGAATCTCTTTAATAGTGGCCGATGAAAGTCTATTGACACTCATTTGTGGATTGCGAATATTGAGTTTTTCTATATCAACTTTTATGAGTATTTCGTCTAATTCTTCAGTGTTAGTAGAAAGAGATAAGTCATTGTTTATATTTTGAGAAAGAGAAATCTCGATTTTTTTTGTTCCGAATCCGAGGCTACTATAATAAACTTCATATTCACCCTGTGGCAGGGTTATGGAGTAAAATCCGTACTCATTGGTGATAGTACCAGACTGTAATGCCGGAATAATAACGTTAACACCAAAAAGAGTTTCTCCGGTTTCTTCTTCTGAAATGGTACCACTCAAGGTAAATTTTTCCTGTGCGTATGATGAAATAGTAAGGAAAAGTAGGCAGACGATAAATTTTAATTTCAAACTCTATATTTTAAAAAAGCCTTCAGTTGATCTGAAGGCTTAAGAACGAAGGCTTATCTATTTTATTTCGGACAGGATGTTATTAAATGTTGAACTTGGCCTCATTTGATTGGATATTAATGTTTCAGTAGGCTCATAGTAACCTCCAATATCCACAGGTTTGCCTTGTGCATCAATTAATTCCTGAAGAATATTCAATTTATTTTCCTTCAGTTTTTTAGCAATAGGAGTGAAGCGATTTTTCAGCATTTCATCTTTATCCTGATCCGCTAAAGCTTCTGCCCAATATAACGCTAAATAGAAATGACTCCCGCGATTATCTAATTCATTTACTTTTCTCGAAGGGCCTTGATTATTTTCAAGAAGTTTTTCTGTTGCTATATCTAACGTTTCAGAAAGTAAAAGAGCTTTAGGATTATTATATCTTTCAGCCAAATGTTCTAAAGAGACGGTAATCGCTAGAAACTCTCCAAGAGAATCCCAACGCAAGTGACCTTCTTTTAAAAATTGCTCAACATGTTTAGGAGCAGAACCTCCTGCACCAGTTTCAAATAACCCTCCACCATTCATTAATGGCACTATGGAAAGCATTTTCGCGCTTGTACCTACTTCCAAGATAGGGAATAAATCGGTTAGATAGTCACGTAATATATTACCGCTAACAGATATCGTATCCTTTCCATCTTTCATACGTTCCAGAGAATATTCGGTAGCTTTTGAAGGTGAAAGAATTATAATATCAAGACCTTCAATATTATGACTAGGGAGATATGTTCTTACTTTTTTAATAATCTCTGCATCATGTGCGCGATTTTCATCAAGCCAAAATACGGCTGGATTGCCCGTTGCTCTTGCTCTGCTAACAGCAAGCTTAACCCAATCTTGAATCGGTAAGTCTTTTACTTGGCACATTCGCCAAATATCACCGGCTTCTACGCTATGAACCATTAAAACCTTACCCCTGTTATCAATCACACTAACTTTTCCATTGGCTTGAATTTCAAAAGTCTTGTCGTGAGAACCATATTCTTCGGCTTTTTGTGCCATTAATCCAACATTAGAAACGGAGCCCATTGATGTTGGATCAAAAGCGCCATGTTTTTTACAGAAATTAATGGTAGCATCGTAAATTCCGGCGTAGCTACTATCGGGAATTACCGCCTTGGTATCTTTGCTTTTTCCATCTGGACCCCACATTTTTCCGGAGTTGCGTATCATAGCTGGCATTGAAGCGTCAATTATTACATCACTTGGCACATGAAGATTAGTAATGCCTTTGTCACTATTAACCATGGCTAAGGCCGGATTAATTGCTAGTATTTTTTCTATGTTGGCTTTTATCTCAAGGCATTTTGCTTCGGGAAGAGTTTCTATTTTTGATACTAAATCCCCTAAACCATTTTTTACATCAACACCTATTTTATCAAATTCGTCTCCATATTTATCAAATAATTCCTTAAAAAAAATGCGCACGGCATGTCCAAAAATAATGGGATCGCTTATTTTCATCATTGTTGCTTTCATGTGCAAAGAAAAGAGTACATCTTTTTCTTTGGCATCACTAATTTGTTCTGTAAGAAATGTAAGTAATGCTTTTTTACTTAATACAGTAGCATCAATAATTTCACCTTCTAAAAGGGCTAAGTTCTCTTTTAGAATTGTGATCTTTCCATTAGCCTCTTCTAGAACAACATTAACTTTTCCAGCATTAGTAATGGTAACTGATTTTTCATTATGCATAAAGTCACCATGGTCCATAGTTGCGACATGAGTTTTCGAATCGGGACTCCAGGCACCCATAGAATGTGGGTGTTTTTTTGCATAATTCTTAACCGCTTTTGGTGCGCGTCTGTCACTATTTCCCTCACGTAAAATTGGGTTTACAGCGCTTCCTTTGATTTGATCATATTTGGCCCTAACATTCTTTTCCGCTTCAGTTTGTGGGTTTTCTGGGTACATAGGTAATTTAAAACCTTTAGCTTGTAATTCAGAAATGGCTTCAATTAGTTGTGGGACGGAGGCACTAATATTCGGGAGTTTTATAATGTTTGCTTCGGGTTGTTGAGCCAGCTCACCAAGTTCACTTAGTGCATCTTTTACTCGTTGTGAATCGGAAAGATATTCGGGGAAGTTGGCCAGAATTCTCCCTGCTAATGATATATCTCGGGTTTCAATCAAGATATGTGAAGGAGATGTAAATGCTTTAATAATTGGAAGTAAAGAATAAGTGGCCAATGCCGGTGCTTCATCTGTTAAAGTGTAAATAATTTTCGCTGCTTTTGTCATAAATTGAGTTTGTATTCAAAGTAGGTAAAGATAAGGATTTTGATAGGCTAATAAAAGGGAGTTCGGATGATATTTACAGCTAAAATTGCCTAAAACAATAAAAGCCATATCATCGTATTTCTACTTTGATATGGCTTCTTGCGAATTAAACCTTTACCAACTAACTTTTACATTCAAGGCAAGTTTATTATACCCTTGCAGTTGTGATTTGCTTCGAAGAGAAATTTTCTTGTAAAACTATTGACCAGAGGCCAATCTATATACTCGAAAAAATCTCAAACTTTTTTTAATCTAAAAGCCAAGTGATACTGTGATCATTAGCCTCTCAAGCAACTAAAAAAAGTATATAAAGAACGTTACTTTATGGTATCATCCTGATTCGAAAACCATTTTGATATTGTAAATATAGAACAAGATGTTTAAAAAACAAACATATATAACTATTTAAATATTAACCATGTATGCACTGTTGTTATGAACAATTGTTTATAAAAAAAGTCCCCAAGTAAACTTGGAGACTTTCTAATAGCGTTTGATAAATTACTAGTATCTCTTTTCTTTAATTCTAGCTTTTTTACCGGTAAGACCTCTAAAGTAGTAAATACGTTTTCTACGTACACTTCCTTTTTTGTTGACCTCAATTTTTTGAAGTGTAGGTAAATTCACTGGGAAAATACGCTCAACACCAACTGTCCCAGACATTTTTCTAATTGTAAAGGTTTTTGTTACTCCCGTACCTTTTACTTGAATTACAACACCTTTAAAAAACTGTGTTCTTGTTTTTTCACCCTCACGGATTTCATAGTATACTGTAATAGTATCACCAGCTCCAAATTGAGGAAAATCTTTTGTGGTTACAAATTCGTTCTGAACAAATTTAATTAACTCTTCCATTTTAATTAATTGATAAAGTTTCTATTAAAACAACATTCACGTATTTCGCCAGAGGTTGGATTAAGTGGGTGCAAAAATAAGTAAATTCTACTTTGATGCAAGTAATTAATTGATTTTTTTTGGAGGATTTAGAAATAAAATATATTAGCCTCAAAACTCTTTTTTATCGAAGCGCAAATGCCAATAGTTATTCTTTTTAAACTATCAACATTCTATCCTTTCAGTTTAATAAATATATTTTTATTCTTTTTTATTTAAGCAAATCGGGGCGTCTTTCTTCTGTACGTTTCATTGCTTCTAGTTCTCGCCATTCTTCAATTTTTGCGGTATGCCCACTTAAAAGTACTTCAGGAACTTTCCATCCCTTATAATCTGCAGGACGCGTGTACACTGGTGGTGCTAAAAGGTTATCTTGGAAGGAATCCGTTAGTGCACTAGTCTCATCTCCTAAAACACCAGGAATCAATCTAATTATAGTGTCACAAACAATGGCTGCTGCTAACTCACCTCCACTAAGTACGTAATCGCCAACTGAAATTTCTCGTGTTATAAAATGATCGCGGACGCGTTGATCTACTCCCTTGTAATGTCCACATAAAATAATAATGTTTTCTTTTAAAGAAAATTCGTTGGCTTTAGCTTGATTTAGAGTTTCTCCATCGGGAGTCATGTAAATTATTTCATCGTAAGTGCGATCCGCCCTCAACATGGAAATACATTTATCGATAGGCTCTATCATCATAACCATTCCTGCCCCACCACCAAATTGGTAGTCGTCAATCTGATTGTAACTGTTTGTTGAAAAATCTCTAATGTTATGCATATGCACTGAGACTAATCCTTTATCGATTGCTCTTTTTAAAATAGAAGCTTCAAAGGGACTTTTAAGTAATTCAGGAAGTACAGTAATAATATCAATACGCATAAGCTAAAAGAAATGCTAATGTTTTAGTGAGGTAAAAATAGTGTAAAAATGGCGAATTAAATCTCCCAAGTAAAATGATTAACCTTTGTATCTTTTTTCCAACCAAGACGTTGATATAATTTTTGTGCAGGATTGTTAATATTAGTTTCTAATATAAGACCTTTACTATTCTTGTTTATTGCAAATTACCTTAAGATTTGATTTTTGATTGTAAAACAGTCTAAATGAGTAAAAAAGAGGAATGAGCTGCTTTAATTGTTGAGAAGAAGCTTTTAAAATATTCATGTAAAATATCGTTTTGAGTAATTAAAAGTATAAAATTTGGCTGTGAGTCTTCTTAATTTGCTGTAAAGAGAAATTCTTTTTCTATCTTTAAATACCAATCAAATCATTCAACTATATGTTACGACGATCTTTTATTAAAAAATCTGCAGCAGTAAGTGCGGCCTTTACTATTGTTCCCAGTTTTGTTTTAGGAGGTAATCATATTCCACCTAGTGATACTTTATATGTTGGTGCCATCGGAGTGGGAGGTCGTGGAGAAGGAGTTGTAAATGGACTTTATGACACTGGAAAGGTAAAATTTGTAGCTTTTTGCGATGTGGATGATGTTCGCGCCGCTGCAACATATAAGGCGCACCCAAATGTTACAAAATATAAAGATTTCAGAAAAATATATGATAATCATTTAAAAGATATCGATGCAATCGCCGTGGCAACACCAGATCATACTCATGCGGTTATTTCTTTACCCTTTATGAATGCAGGAAAACATACCTATTGTGAAAAACCGCTGACACACAATATTTATGAGGCTAGAATGATGGCAAGAGTTGCTGCCGAAAAAGGAATTGTGACTCAAATGGGAAATCAGGGCGCTTCAGGGGAAGGCATTCGAATAGCTCAGGAATGGATTGATGCAGGAGTTATTGGAAAAGTTTATCGCGTGGACTGTTGGACTAATCGTCCTGTATGGCCACAGGGCTTCAGGAGCATAACCGAAGCAGACCCAATTCCTGAAACATTAGATTGGGACTTGTGGTTAGGCCCCGCTGAAATGCGAAATTTTAACATGAATTACCTCCCTTTTAAATGGAGAGGATTTTGGGATTTTGGAACAGGTGCAATGGGCGATATGGGATGTCATATTATGGAAACACCTTTTAAAACTTTAGGCTTGCGTTTTCCTTATGAAGCCGAAGCAAGTTGTACTTCTGTTTGGTCTGGTGATTTTGTGGAAGCCGATTATAAAGGAACTTGCCCGCCATCTTCAATTGTACGATTGAAGTTCGATACCGAAAAACACGGGGATCTTTCCTTAAATTGGTATGATGGTGGNATTATGCCCGACCTTCCGCCCGAATTGGCCGACGGTGAAACTCCTGGAGGTCAAGGAGGAGGTAGTATATTCCACGGGAGTGATGGTATTATGGTGACAGATACTTATTCAGCAAATCCAAGACTATTGCCAATAGAACGAATGAGAGATTTTGTTCCACCAGCTCAAACTATAAAAAGAGTGGATAATACTCATCAGGGGGAATGGGTAGATGCTTGTATTAAAGGAGGGGTTACTTCTTCGCCTTTCTCTTATGGAGGTCCTTTAACTGAGGCAGTTTTGATGGGGAATCTTGCCATTAAAGCATACCAGCAAAAAGTATTCAAAGAGGGTAAAAAACCTGGTGATTGGGATCCGTACAATTATCCTGGACGGCGTACAATAAAATGGAACGGTGATGCTATGAAGGTAACTAATTATGAATTTGCTAATAATTGGGTGAAAAGAGCATATCGCGAGGGCTGGGAGTTGTAATTTTTGAATTCGTTGCCAAAAAGTAATTTCATGGCAAGTAAATATTATTTTCTAGTGATGTTTATTTAGAATGATTTATAAATGCGAAGCAACTCAGTTGTGTTTTGAAGTAATCTAAATATTCTAAATAATTATTTCATATAAAAAAGCCCATTGAGAAATCAATGGGCTTTTAAAATAAATTCTGCAATAATTAATAGTAAGTATATCTTCTCACCTTCGCAATATATTTTGCCAATCTCATTACCTGATGACTATAACCATATTCGTTATCATACCAAATATATAGAACAACATTTTTATTGTCGTTTGCTACAATTGTTGCGTTGCTGTCATAGATTGAAGGAGCTGAAGACCCCACAATATCACTTGATACTAATTCATTATTTATAGAGTATTTTATTTGCTCAACTAAATCTCCTTCCAATGCATATTTTTTCATTATCGCATTGATTCCAGCTATAGAAGTTTCGGTTTCTAATTCTAGTTTTAAAATAGCAAGTGATCCATTTGGCACAGGAACTCTAATTGCGTTTGAGGTCAACTTCCCTTCAAAGGAAGGAAGGGCTTTTGTTACAGCATTGCCAGCCCCAGTTTCTGTAATTACCATGTTCAAAGCAGCTGCTCTTCCACGACGGTATTTTTTGTGCATATTGTCTACCAAATTCTGATCATTGGTATAAGCATGAATCGTTTCTAAGTGACCTTGCTTAACACCGAACGAATCCGCCATTACTTTTAAAATTGGTGTAATTGCGTTAGTAGTGCAGGATGCTGCAGAAAATACATCAACCTTATCTGGATCGTACTCTAAATGATTTACGCCATGAACAATATTTGGCACTCCTTTTCCAGGAGCAGTTAGTAATACTTTTGAAGCCCCCTTAGAAGTTAAGTGACGTTCTAATGCTTCCTTGTCTCTAAAAGCACCTGTGTTATCAATTATCAACGCATCATCAATACCATAATAGGTGTAATCAATTTCTTCAGGGCCATTAGCAGAAATCATGTGAACTGTGGTGCCATTTATAATTAGAGCATTATTTTTAGGGTCTATTCTCACTGTCCCAGAAAAGTCTCCATGAACAGAATCGTACTGTAAAAGAGAAGCTCGTTTTTCTAAAATTGTAGGATTAATTTCTCCACGGGTTACAATTGCTCGCAAGCGCATTTGATTTCCTTGACCAGTTCGGGTCATTAATTCTCTCGCCAGCAAACGGCCAATTCTTCCGAAACCATACAAAACCACATCCTTCGGTTGGATACTTTTCTGTGCTTTGGCGCCATTAAGTTTTTCAGAAACAAACGCTAGAGCATTTTGGTATTTATTATCTTCCAAATGATACTCATAAGTTAATTTTCCAATATCCAATTTCGCTGGTGGCAGATGAAGTGTTTTAATTGCTTGTGCAATCTCCACTGAATCAAATATTGAAATAGGTTTTTGTACAAATTCAGCTGAATATTCGTGAAGATGTAATATTTCACTCACATTACAGTCGATAAGCTGATTGCGGAAAATCACTAATTCAATAGATTTGTCATACCAAAGGTCACTAATAATATTAATGAACTCAACAGCTGCTTTTCTGCGGTCTGTTTGAAAAGACAATTCTTTTTCATAAACTTCATCAAAACTCATAATTAAGTTATTTTAGGGTTTGAAATTTTGTGCAAAAGTAGTTATTTCAATCGTTTTCGTAAAGTTAATTTGTAAAAATAAAATACCCCTTAAAATCAATCAAGACTTAAGGGGTATTACTTCAGATAATATAAAATTACCGGAATATAAATGAACTTAAGTCACCACTTTGATCCACAAAAGTCAATTTTATTGGATCGTCATAATTTCTTTCATCCATAATGCGCTTTACATCGTCAATAGTAGTAATCTTGGTGTCATTTATTTTCGTGATAATTATCCCCGTCAGATTGTATTGATTCATTTCTTTCGATAAAGGTCTAGTAACCTTAACACCATTTGAAATAGATCGCTCTTTTAATTCAGCTGAACTTATATTTTTTACTTCTAGGCCTAGGTATTCAATTTCATAAGTATCAAGTTTCAGCAAAGTAACTGGAAGAACTTTATCGTTTCCGTTTCTAGAGATGGTCACGCTAACAATGTCATTTGGGCGTTTTGAGCCAAGATAACCTACTAAATCTGAAAACTTTTCAACCTTATAACCATCTAACTCTTTAATGACATCTCCTTCTTTCAATCCGCCAATATCTGCACCACTTCCTTCTTCAATGCCAGCCACATATACCCCTTGTGTTTCTTTAACTCCGTATTGCTCTGCCGCTTTAGAATTTAGGTTGCTCGCCTGAATTCCTAAAATACCTCTTTGTACGTTACCGTATTCCAAGATATCTTCAACTACCTTACGCGCAATATTGGAAGGTACAGCAAATGAATAACCAACATATGAACCTGTTTCGGAAGTAATTGCTGTATTAATACCAATCAATTCACCTCGCGTATTAACCAATGCACCACCGCTATTCCCTCGATTAACAGCCGCATCAGTTTGTATGAAGGATTGTGGATTACCATTAAACTCGTTTAAGTCTCGTGCCTTTGCACTAACAATTCCTGCTGTAACAGTAGATGTCAAGTTAAAAGGATTACCAACTGCTAACACCCATTCTCCAACTTTAATGTTATTTGAGTCACCAAATGGGATATATTGAAATTCATCATCTCCCTCAATTTTTATTAATGCAATATCCGTATTGGGATCCGTTCCAATTAATTTTGCCGAATATATTTTGTTATTATTTAAGGTAACTTCCAATTGTGATGCATTCTCGATTACATGATTATTAGTAATAATATATCCATCAGATGAAATAATTACTCCGCTTCCAGAACCTATCATTTCACGAGATTTTCCACCACCATTAAAATATTCTATTATATTCGTTGGTTGTTTACTTAAAGTTGTGTTTTTTACATGTACGACAGAATGCACTGTTTTTTCCGCAGCAATTGTAAAGTCTGTGTTTGAGGTATTCGTTTCGGAAGAAAAATTAGTTGGAATAAAGGAAGAAGATTCAAGGTGAGGCATCGTACTTTCGTAATCACTTTCTATAAAATATTTATAACCAGCTAGTGTGATTGCCCCTGCAAATAAAGCAACTGCAAATAATCGAACAATTTGTTTCATAAATAATTTAGTTTAATTAATATAAAGCTAACAATTTATTGACGAAATTATTTCTCTAATGTTTCACTTTTAACGTCCATTTAACAATAGAAGGGGCTGCGTTAACTATAATCATATGAAAAAAAAATGGATTCAAAAGTGATGGCTTTTTATACCTTTGCATCTATGAATACGGAATTTTATAAATATCAAGGGACAGGCAATGACTTTGTGATGATTGATAATCGTCTTAATTCATTCGATAGAAAAAATACTGCCTTAATCGCAAAATTGTGTGATCGACGATTTGGAATTGGTGCTGATGGCCTAATTTTACTGGAAAATCATCCTGTAATTGATTTTAGTATGGTTTACTATAATTCCGATGGGAATTTAAGTAGCATGTGTGGTAATGGTGGAAGATGTATTGTTCAATTTGCCAAAGAACTTGGAATTATTGAGACTAAAGCTGTATTTGAAGCAGTCGACGGAAGACACGAAGCAGTGATAATAGGAGAAACGGTTTCGCTGAAAATGAATAATGTCACAGCTATAAAGGTTTCAGATAAGTTTACTTTTCTAAATACTGGATCACCTCATCATGTACAACTGGTAAATAATCTAGCAAAGTTTGATGTAAAGGAAAAGGGTGCTGAAATTCGATATAATACCTATGGAAAAGAAGGAGCTAATGTTAATTTTGTGGAGTTTATTGAGCAGGACACTTTTTTTGTGAGAACTTATGAAAGAGGCGTGGAGGATGAAACTTTATCATGTGGCACAGGAGTGACCGCAGTAGCTATAGCATTGTATGAAACTGGTCATACAATTTCAAATTGCGTTAAGTTAATAACTCCAGGAGGGATACTTTCAGTTCGATTTAGGAAAACGAATGAAATATATGAAGATATATTTTTGGAAGGATCAGCAATTTTAGTGTATAAAGGAATTTGGATATGATATCATTAAGAGGAAAAGATATTCTACTACGAGCTTTGGAGCCATCCGATTTGGATTTTCTATATGAAGTAGAAAATAATGAAGACATTTGGGAGGTGAGCAATACTATTACACCTTTTTCAAGAGAAATATTAAAGCAGTATTTAGACAACGCCCATCGAGATATTTTTGACGTTAAGCAATTGCGCCTAGTAATATGTCTTGTTGAAGAAAATCGTTCTATTGGACTTATTGATCTTTTTGATTTTGATCCGAAACATTATAGAGTAGGGTTAGGGATAGTTATTTCTTCTGAAGTCAGTCGCGGAAAAGGATATGCGTTACAAGCTTTGGAATTGCTTTGCAACTATGCCTTTACATATTTAAATGTACACCAAGTATATGCTAATATTACTGAAGATAATTTAGCCAGTCTTGAATTATTTAAAAAAGCAAGATTTTTAAATGCTGGTGTTAAAAAAGATTGGATCTTTTCCCAAGGGAAATTTAAAAATGAACATTTATATCAATTAATTAGGGATGTATTTTAAAAAAATTCTATGGGCCGTAGCATTGTTAGGACTGTTACTCATGGCAGGTTTTGCATACTTCGTCTATAATAGCGTATTCATTTCTAACACTTCATTTAACAATGAAGAAGCACACATCTATATTCCTACAGGTGCACGGTTTAAAGACGTAATGAATGAAATTAGGCCATTGCTAAAAAATCCTAATTCGTTTGAAGCTGTGGCGAATAGAAAAGGATATCCAAACAATGTAAAAGCCGGACATTATATCATAACAAAAGGAATGAATAATAATGATATTGTTAACAATATTCGGATTAACAATATCCCCTTGTTTATTAAATTCAACAATCAAGAACGATTGGAAAATTTGGCTGGGAATGTTTCATCTCAAATCGAAGCTGATAGTCTCTCACTTTTGGAATCAATGAGAGATTCTAATTTTCTGCATGATGCCGGGTTAAAGGATACAGAGGCAATGTCAATCTATCTGCCAAATACTTATGAGTTTTATTGGAATACATCTGCGGAAACATTTAGAAACCGAATGCTTAAAGAATATCAAGCATTTTGGACTCCTGAGCGAATACGAAAAGCAAAGGATTTGGATTTTACAAAAGAAGAAGTAATTTCGCTAGCTGCAGTAGTTCAAAAAGAAACGGCAAAAAATGAAGAACGACCTCGGGTTGCTGGAGTTTATATTAATCGCATAAAAAAAGGAATGCTACTGCAGGCAGATCCAACAGTGATTTATGCGAAGAAGTTAAAAGACAATGATTTTACCCAAGTAATTAAACGCGTTTTATATACCGATTTAGAGATTGATTCTCCCTATAATACATATAAATATACAGGCGTACCTCCAGGGCCTATAACAATGCCAGATATTTCTTCAATAGAAAGTGTTCTAAATTATGAAAAGCACGATTATCTATTTTTCGTAGCCGATGTAACTAATTTTGGTTACCACAAATTTGCTAAAACCTTAGGACAACATAATCGTTATAAACAAGAGTATATCCGTTGGGTGAACTCTAATGGTATAAATCGATAATTTCCAAATCGATTATAGTCTGATTGAGTAGGATTGTTCATTTTAACATTTATTAACAGTCTAAAAATCAGATTTATAAATAAAACTGTATATTTGTGCTCTCAAATTAACGTGTGAAATTTCTCACGTAGGTTTTAATTTAGAAATGAAAAAATATATCTTACAAATTATTCCGGTATTTCTCGTTTCCATTATGGTTGCGATAAGTTACTCTTTTGAAGAGGTAGATTTGTCTTTTTATAGAACAGAGGGATTAGATCTTATTTATCTCGTTCCAAATCAAGATGATGATCTTTTAATTGAAATACCCCGAGAATATAATCTGTTTTTAGGAAAAACTTTTATTGGTTTTAAGGAGGCATTAGGTTTTAAGGAATCTAGAGGTGATTATAATATTGTTAATCAATTTGGTTATTTAGGAAAGTATCAATTTGCTAAGGAAACCTTAAAAATGATTGGAATTCATGATTCTGATTCTTTTATAGAAGATGCAAGTCTTCAAGAAAAAGCATTTCAAGCGTATACTTCGAGGAATAAATGGATTTTACGACGAGATATAAAACGCTTTAGAGGTAAATATATTGGCGGTGTAAAAGTTACAGAATCTGGTATTTTGGCAGCTGCACATTTAGCAGGGGCAGGAAATGTAAAGAAATTTCTTAGAAGTGAAGGGTTAGAGGGCTTTGAAGATGGCAATGGAACGACAATTAGATACTACTTAAAAAAATTCTCAGGTTACGATACTTCTCTTATTGTTGCTGATAAGAAAGCCAAAGTTCTATAAAAAGAAAAATTATTTTTGTATAATAAATAAGGTGGGTCTTTTATGAAGGTCTACCTTTATTTTTTTCCAGCTTTCAATAGATGTGGTTTTAATATATTCGGTTTGCAAGGTAATATCACAGGCAACACACAACATTGTTTGCGGTTGTAATGTGCTTATCAGACTTTCCAATAATTGATTGTTTCTGTATGGTGTTTCAATAAATGACTGTGATTGATTGTATTCTTGTGATAGCTTTTCAAGACGTTTTATAGAGCTCTTACGCTCGCCTTTGTCGATGGGAAGATAGCCGTTAAATGCAAAATTCTGGCCGTTAAATCCACTTGCCATCATGGCTAATAAAATAGATGATGGCCCTACCAAAGGAATTACTTTTATTCCCTGTTTATGGGCATGTTCAACCACTAGGGCACCTGGATCGGCTATACCGGGACAACCTGCATCTGAAATAACACCAACGTCATATCCTTGAAAACAAGGGGTAAGCATTTGTGGAATTTCATCTGAACTGCAATACTTATTGATTTCGTGAATTATTAATTCAGATTGTATTTTATTTGAATCAATACTTTTAATAAATCTGCGAGCATCTTTTTCGTTCTCTACAATAAAATGATTTATATGTTCAACTGCTTTTTTAACGGATAGGGGCAATACTTCTAAAGGAGGTGTATTACCCAAAGTACAAGGAATTAAATATAGATTACCTTTTTGAGGGAGCATTCTTGACTTATTCGATCACTAATTTTTTTATTACAGATTTTCCGCTAACCGAAATTACCTGTACTAAATAAAGACCTTGACTTAGACTAGAAACAGAAATGTTCTTTTCTGCAAGGGAAAGATTCCCTACAGAAATTATCATACTGCCTTTAATGTCTATAATATCAACTGAAAAAATCTGATCATTTTCAATTGAAAGTGAAATATAATCAGCAGCGGGATTTGGGCTAAGTGAAACTTGAGCAACTTCAAAATCTGTAGTAGCTAGGACCGTTCCGGAAATCTTGTAGATACCTCCTCCAACATCTACAATGTACAATTGACTATTTACATCTACACCAAAGGATACCCATGAACCGTTAAAAACACCATAATTCATAACGTTACCAAGATCATCAACTGTTCCAATTCTTCCACTACAATAGTCTGCAAAATAGTATAATCCATATTCTGTTGGCCAATTTGAATCCCGATTAACATACCCACCAGTAACCGAGCAATTTCCGCTTCCAGTACCCGAAGAATATTCAGCAAAAGGGAAGGTTAAATCTCCCATTGGAGGACATCCACTTGTATTATATGGTTGCGAGCCTTCATAACAACGCCATCCATAATTTAGGCCAGCTTCTGCAGATGTAGCTCTGTCAATCTCTTCAATATTTTCTTGGCCTACATCTCCTATCCATAAATCACCATTTAAACTATCAAATGAAAATCGCCAAGGATTCCGAAGCCCATAAGCCCAAATCTCTTCAGCATCAATTGTACTTCCAGCAAAGGGGTTGTCTAATGGAATACCATAATTATTTCCACCATTTGGGTTGTCCACGTCTATTCGAAGCAATTTACCTAAGAGTAGGGTCGTATTTTGAGCTCTATTTCCAGGGTCTCCTCCACTACCACCATCTCCCGCTGCAATATATAAAAAGCCATCAGGGCCAAAAGCAATACAACCACCGTTATGATTGCTATATGGTTGGATGTAACTAATTATGTGTAATTCAGAATTTGGATCCGCAATATCTGGATTTAAAGCGTCTACAGTAAACCTTGATATTTGTGTATCTCCATTTGTATTCGTGTAATTTAAATAAAAATAACCGTTTGAAGCATAGTCTGGATGAAATGCCAAGCCTAATAAACCTTGTTCATTGCCATTAGAAACTAGTGTTGAAATATTTAAGAATAGTACTGGGTTAGTTGAACCGTCTGAATTTAGAATTTTAATCCTACCTCCTTGTTCAACAACAAAAAGGCGTTCATCGCCCGCATTTTGTAAATCTACAGGGTTATTAAAGCCATTTGAAAAAAGGTCAAGAGTGACCGATTGTGCAGTTACAATATTTAGAAATAACCCGAATAAAAAATAGATTAACAAAGATTTCATAGTATATATTTAGATTGACCAAAGTAGTGATAATAAGCCGATAATTAAAGCGTGAATCTATTAGCAATTAGGGTACATGCTTGATCCAACATTTGGTAAACATTTTCGAAACCCATATCACCTCCGTAATAAGGGTCGGGAACGTCTACATTTTCATTGGGGAATATTGCATCGAGTATGCGTTCCACTTTCTTTATTTCCGCCTCGCTTTTTGCAAGTTTTATTACATCTAGGTAATTCGAATTATCCATTACAAAAATATGATCATATATTTCATAATCATAGGTTGAAAATTGTTTTCCTCTTTGGTCCGTAATATCCAGACCATGCTTTTTGGCTATTGCAATGCTTCGTCGATCGGGTAATTCACCTACATGCCAGCCACCCGTTCCGGCCGAATCAACCTGAATTTTCTTACTGTCAATTTTCGATTTTAGGATCCCTTCAGCTAAGGGCGAACGGCAAATATTGCCTAGACATACCATAAGTATTTTTGTTTGCATACTTAAAAGTAAATTTTATTCAGAATAACTTCAGAATTAGAATAAATTATAGAGTCAATTTCTTGTTAAGATCCTCTACGTATTTTCTAAATTGTTTATCGGTAGTCGACAAGTTGTCTACAGTTTTACACGCATGTAAAACAGTAGCATGATCACGTTGTCCAATTTGTGAGCCAATAGATGCTAATGATGCTTTGGTAAATTTTTTCGCAAAAAACATAGCTAATTGTCTCGCTTGAACAATATGACGTTTTCGTGTTTTTGATTGCAATGTATCAACATCCATTTGGAAATAATCACTAACAACTTTTTGGATATAGTCGATAGACACTTCTCTTTTGGTATGCTTAACGTAATTATCTACAATTTTTCGTGCAAGTTCAATAGTAATTTCACGCTTGTTAAAAGAAGAATGCGCAATTAAAGATATTATTGCTCCTTCAAGTTCACGGATATTGGTTTTAATATTATTAGCTAAAAACTCCACGATTTCTTCAGGCATTTCTACGCCATCTCTATATAGTTTATTTTTAATAATAGCAACGCGAGTATCATAATCTGGGTGATTCAATTCAGCAGAAAGTCCCCACTTAAATCTAGAAAGCAATCGTTGCTCAATATCGATCATATCTACGGGTGCTTTATCACTAGTTAAAATGACTTGCTTCCCATTTTGATGTAAATGATTGAAAATGTGAAAAAACACATCTTGTGTGCCCGCTTTACCAGATAATAACTGAATGTCATCAACTATTAAGACATCAATAATTTGATAGAAGTGAATGAAATCATTTCTATTATTTTTCTTTACAGATTCAATGTATTGTTGAGTAAATTTTTCGGCAGAAATATACAATACTGTCTTTTCTGGGTACTTATCTTTAATTTGAACCCCAATAGCGTGCCCAAGATGAGTTTTTCCCAAACCAACTCCACCAAAAACTAATAATGGGTTAAAAGAAGTTCCTCCAGGTTTATTGGCTACAGCTAAGCCTGCTGAACGAGCAAGTCTATTAGATTCTCCTTCTAAAAAATTTTCAAAATTGTAATTCGGATTTAATTGGGATTCAATTTTTACATTTCGAATACCTGGTATTATAAACGGATTTTTAAGTTCCGGGCTTTTGTTCTTCAACGGCACATCTACCTCTTGAGAAGATTGAGTGTTACTCCTATTTGAACTTGGGATTCTTTCTGTAAAAGGTTGTTTGTTCCCATAAGTGTTTTCCATTTTTATGATATACACTAATTTCGCAGTAACCCCTAATTCTTTAGTGAGTGCAACTTTTAACAATTTCACATAATGCTCTTCTAGCCACTCATAAAAAAACTTACTTGGAACCTGAATGCTTAAGGCACTATCCGTGAGTTTTGCTGCCTTTATTGGCTCGAACCAAGTTTTGTATGCCTGTGAAGTGATATTATCTTCAATAAAGGACAAACAATTGTTCCAAACCGATTCGGCAGTTTTGCTCATAGTTATTATTGAAGTTTTAGTTTGTTAATTAGATGTGGCTAAAAAAAGAGGAAAAGTGTTTTCCTAACAATTTCTTAACAATGCAAATATGTGAACAAAAAAATGAAAAAAAAAATACTTTGGGTATTGAATTTTCACTTTTTTTTTTGCATACTTCAATTAGGATAAAACTACAAAAAAAGTTCCTTTAATAACTGTTTTCTTATGAAAAAAAATGTAACAAATCTTCGAGTTCGATATGGCGAAACAGATCAAATGGGAATAGTTTATTATGGTAATTATGCACAGTATCTTGAGCAAGGCAGAACAGAATGGCTTAGGGAATTGGGCTTTTCATATAAATGGATGGAAGAAAATAATGTGCATCTGCCTGTAGTAAATCTAAACCTTAACTTTAAGTCACCTGCCCATTATGATGACATACTGACTGTTACCACATGTTTGATAAAAACACCAATCTTCAAGATTGAATTTTATTATGAAATTCACAATGAGGAGGGTTTACTTTTGGTCACGGCGACTACTACATTGGTGTTTGTAAATAGTGTTACGAAAAAGTTGATAAAAGCCCCAGATTATTTATTAGATAAATTGAAGAATTAATTCGACTTTACTTCTGAATTTCAAAATATCAATTTGTCGGTTTTAATTTTTTAATCTCAACCTTATAAGTATTTTGAAAAATATTAAAAATTCGATCGGCATCTTTCTTACGCACAGATATTAGAATTTCACAGGCAAGTTGCATTTGTTGATTTGTAATCTCAAGATTTTCGTCTTTAATAATTCTCATGACAGTATTCATCTCGGGATAGTCAAATTTTAAATTGAAATTCTCGTCAACTGTTTTCTCAATAATTTTTGACGATTCAAGAGCCATGTGAGCGGCAGTTTTATAGGCCTGAACTAATCCTCCTAAGCCAAGCTTCGTACCCCCAAAATATCGAACGATTACGACTAAAACATCGGTTAAATCAAATGACTGTAATTGTCCATAAATAGGCATTCCTGCACTGTTGCTAGGTTCTCCATCATCATTAGCTCTATAGGCTTCGTATCCTTTACCTAATTGCCATGCATAACACCAATGTCGCGCATTGTAATGCTTTTTCCTAAGATGATCTATATGTTCCTTAACTTGATCTTCGTTATTAATTGGAAAGGCATATCCAAAAAATTTACTCCCCTTTTCCTTAAAAAGTATCTCAGGTGAATTTTTTTCAATGGTTTTATAGGTGTCTTTTTCGGTATTCATTAAAATCTTGATAAAGCAACTAGGATAATACTTGTTAAAGCTAGCGCAACTCCTATCCAATTCTTGGGAAGAAGTTTTTCTTTAAAAATGAGCACTCCTACAAGAGTCGATATCATTACAACTGCAACGTTATTTACGGTAAAAATTCCTGAACTTTCCAAAATCCCACTTCGAAGTGCTTTTACTAGAAAGTAAACTGAAAAATAATTAGGAATTCCTAAGAAAATGCCACCAATAATATTCTTAAATTCGAATTTAAACCTTCCCCTAAAAACCTGTATTGTTAATAAGATTAATCCAATGGATGCTGCAGCACCAAAAACTACAGCAGAGAAAATTGGCACTTCATTTTCGGCCACATAAGTATCCTCCAAAAATTTGATGCTAGTATCTATAATTCCACTTCCTATAAATACTAGAAGTGGAAATATTAAATTTCGTCTTTTTATAGTTAATCCGTCTTTAGACTTAATTGAAGTAAGATAAACTGATAGTAAGGCTAATAAAATACCAGCGAATTTAATTATGCCTAAACTCTCATTATAATAGAGTAATCCAAATATTATAGGTATTACTAAACTCATCTTGGTGGCAACAGATACCACAGATAATCCACTGCGTTGTGTCGTTATAGCCATAAGATTAAATACGCCAATAAAAAAAGTTCCTAATAAAACCGTATAATAAAACCAGCTGTATTGCGGGAACTCCGAAATGTTTACTTGTCCGCTAAATGAAAAAAGACCACAAACACTTGCCGTTATATAATTGACAACAATTGCATGTAGAATATTAATCTTAAATCTCGCAAATAATTTAAAGTTTACAAAAATAAGCGTGGATGCAACTACGCTAAGAGCCAGATAAATCAATTGGAAATGTTTTTAAATCGCAGTACAATATCATCTTTTATTTTTTCTTCTGAAATAATTTTACCACTAAGTTTTGGGGAAGTAATCCCTTCTCCAAAATTCTTATTACCAACAAAAATAGCTGCTTCATCCCAAAGGTTTGCATCTATAAACGATTGAATCGTTCGTGTACCACCTTCAATAAGAAGGGATTGTAATCCATGTCTATAAACTATATCACAAATTTGTCGGGTCAAATCTTCAGAAAAATTAACAGTCTCGTAAATATTGGAACCAATATTCGACGCTTTTTTATTAGTAATAAAAATCGTTTTTGCTACATCATTAAAAACGGTAGCATTCTTTGGAATATTCAAATTTCTATCAATAACTATTCTTACGGGATTGATGCCGTGCCATTCTCTTGAGTCTAAGCTTGGGTTGTCGTATAATACGGTGTTTGTGCCAACCAGGATCGATTGTTCTTCTGTCCTTAATTTATGAGCATATTGTCGGGAATAATCATTTGTAATCCAAACTGGTTTTTTATCGGATGATCGTTGTGAATTATTTGGAGCAATAAAACCATCTTTTGTTTCTGCCCACTTTAAAAGTATATAGGGACGTTTCTTTTGGTGAAATGTAAAAAAACGTTTATTAAGGTTATTGCATTCTTCTTCCAAAACACCAATAACAACATCACATCCTGCATTAAGAAGCTTTTGAATTCCTTTTCCATTAACTTTTGGATTAGGATCGGAAATGCCAATTACAACTTTTTTAATTCCATAGGAAGTAATTAAATCAGCGCAAGGTGGAGTCTTTCCAAAATGACCACATGGTTCCAGACTAACATAAATAGTTGATTCACTCAATAGCTCCTTATTTTCCACATTCTGGATCGCATTTACTTCTGCATGAGGTGTACCAGACCTATGATGCCATCCTTCTCCAATAATACGGTTATTATGAACAATTACACTGCCAACTAAGGGATTTGGATAGGTAGTTCCCAATCCATTTTTAGCCAATTGGATACAACGCATCATATATTTTTCCAGTATCTTCACTGCGTAAAAATACAATGAATTGCCAATATGAGCATACCAATAATTAGGCTTATCGAAAAAAAAGATAATCCACACATTGCTAATGTAATACGTTCGGTACTATTAGATTTTGGAGTTCCAAAGGTTGGGACGGCTTATGCAGATGTTGCGTTAGATTGTATGTTCGAAACCTATCAAAAAGATAGAGCTGTCTATTTTGTCGTAGAGGAGAATAACCGTATTATTGGTGGAGCTGGAATAGCGCAATTGGACAATTATGTTGGGAATGTTTGTGAGCTACAAAAAATGTATTATTTACCTGAAGCGCGAGGGAGGGGAATTGGTACTGAAATGATAAACCTTTGCTTGGAAAAAGCTATTGAATTTAAATTTGAAAAATGTTATTTAGAAACAATGCCATATATGATTGCTGCCCAAAAGTTGTATGCTCGTTCCGGATTTCAGCATATAGATGGCCCTATGGGAGATACAGGACACTATTCTTGCCCGGTACATATGCTTAAAGATTTATTGATAAAACATGAGTAATGTCTTTATTAGCTCAGAACAAGAAATAAATTCTGGTTTATTAGCAAAGTGCAATTTTTTATGAAATTAGGTGAACTTAGAAATTATTTTAATACTGAACTTTTTCAGATATACCCTAAAGAAGAGCTTGATTCGTTTTTCGTAATTCTTTCTGAAAAATACCTCGATTTATCCCGTTTTAGAATTGCAATGCAAATAGATTTGGAAATCACTAAAACGATCTTAGAAAAATTTATAAGTGCCGTAAAAAATCTAAAGGAATATATGCCTATTCAATATATAATTGGAGAAACCAATTTTTTTGGTCTCTCAATTATTGTAAATAAGGATACCCTCATTCCACGTCCCGAAACAGAAGAATTGGTGGAATGGATTCTTGAAGATCAGAATAAGAAAAAAACTAAAAAACCAAAAGGCGTTACTATTTTAGACATTGCCACTGGTTCTGGTTGTATTGCAATTGCACTTGCTAAGAATCTTCCGAATAGCAAAATTACTGCTTTAGATATTTCCGATGGGGCTTTGAAGATATCAATTCAAAATGCCCTTCTTAATAAGGTGGATATTGAATTCATTCACCAAGATATTTTGAAGATAGAATCTCTCTCAATAAAATACGATATTATTGTTTCTAACCCGCCTTATGTTCGCGAATTGGAAAAAAAGTTTATGCAACAAAATGTTTTGAATTATGAACCAGCGATAGCCCTATTTGTGAAAGATGAAGATCCTTTGCTTTTTTATAGAACAATAGCGAAAATTGCCGAGGACCATCTAACAAAAGAGGGTTTTCTATACTTTGAAATTAATGAGTACCTTGCTTCAGACCTAATTTCTCTATTGAAGAATATGGGATTTAGAAATGTGATGGTTAAGAAGGATATCTTTGGAAAGGATCGAATGTTAAAATGTCAGAAGTGTGAATAAACTCAAAAATATTTGCGTTTTTTGCGGAAGTAGCGACGGTAATGATATATTAATTACTGAAGCTGCCGTGCATCTGGGAGAAATTTTTTCAGAACGAAATATCACTTTGGTTTATGGTGCTGCGAAGATTGGCATAATGGGAACTATTGCAGAGACTATACTTGCCTCCCAAGGTAAAGTTATCGGTATTATTCCTGAGTTTTTAAAGAAAAAAGAGGTAGTACATTTGGGCCTTACCAAACTAATTACCACTCGGAATATGCATGAGCGAAAATTAAAAATGCAAGAACTAAGTGATGCATTTATTGCCTTGCCTGGTGGATTCGGAACTCTCGAAGAATTGTTTGAAATTATAACTTGGTTGCAATTAGGACTTCACCAAAAACCAATTGGATTACTCAATATAAATGGTTTTTACAATGACTTAATAAATCTTCTTGAATCGATGGTGCGAAAAGGATTTATTTCAATCGAAAATTATGAACTATTATTAGTAGATCCTATTTTAGATAATTTACTTCAAAAGATGAACAATTTTAAAGCTCCAAAAATTCCCAACTGGTTATCTGAAGAAGGGACTTAAGTTTCAATTTATTAACTTTATTAACTGTTTTTTTAACAATATTATCTTCCTTCCTTTTTAAAGAATATATTTATAGATATTAACTCTAACTTAAAAATATGAATTCATCAAAAAAGTATTTTGCTGAGGGTCTTGGGACTTTCGCTTTAGTTTTATTTGGTTGTG
>BS_KBA_SWE02_21mDRAFT_10000114_pt1 | contig 26965 bp, 26 predicted proteins | sample BalSeasSWE02_21m_FD_9196 | JGI IMG/M metagenome (IMG submission 9196)
GCTNCAGGCCATCTCCGGCCAATCCTCAATCGCAAAATCCTGAACGTGGTCCTACCACGATTGCGGTTTTGCTCAATCGGATCGACCAAATATGGCCCAAATCCGTGCGCGAATTCCAACGAGTTGTTCCTTTTCAGACCCTAACCGAGTACAAAAAGTGTTTGCATGATCCCTCAAATAGCTATATTTGTAATATATGAAGTGAAAAAGGGCAAGTAAATTTTAGGTCCAACCTTGCTGGCGAGGAGTTTTTATGGAATGGGAATGGGTGTTATATTTTTTTGGGGCATATGTGTTGGGATCGATTCCATTTGGCCAGATTATTAGCAGAAAAGTCGCAAGTATTGATATTACTACGCGGGGAAGTGGAAATATCGGCGCGACAAATGTGGCTAGGGAGCTTGGGATGAAATGGGGTATCGTTACACTCTTGCTTGATATGCTAAAAGGGCTTGTCCCGGTAATCGTTTCCATGAAGCATGGGGCAGAAGGGGGAAGTTTTAGCTTTATAGGGCCGTACCTTGTGGGGCTCTGTGCCTTGATGGGACATCAATTCTCTTGTTTCAGGAGGTTTAATGGAGGAAAAGGGGTGGCAACGGCTCTGGGGGTTTATCTTGGCCTATCGCCGTTATCCACTGTTCTGGCGTTAATTCTATTCGTGCTCATCGTAGCGAAATGGAGTTTTGTCTCTCTGGCTTCAATGGTTGCTGCCCTCAGTATACCCATATTACTTTTTACTTTTGGGGCGTCCGGGGCTTCCATCATCGTTTCTGCCATTATGGCGTTGCTCATATGCTTGAAACATCATGAAAATATCGGGAGACTCATGAAAGGAGAGGAAAGGAAATGGAAAGATCGAAAGATCACCCAATGAGTTCAAGCAACCGGTCCAATTCATCGTCCGAATAGAAATGGACGACAATCTTCCCCGTTTTGCCACGCTTAGTAATTTCCACCTTGGTTCCAAGGGATTTTTTCAGATTGTCCGCCAGCGACTGGATATAATAGTCGAATTCCGGGTTCTCATGTTTCTTTTTTGCAGGTTCGCGCAATCTTTTTGCAAGAGCCTCTGACTGACGCACAGAAAGCTCTTTCTTAAGAATCCAATCCCGAACGAATTTTTGTTGTGCAGTGTCCTTTATGCCGGCCAAAAGGCGTGCATGGCCCATGCTGAGTGTTCCAGCGATGACATCGTTTTGAATAGAGGGGGGGAGATTTAATAGTCTGAGGGAATTGGTTATGGAAGAGCGATCCTTGCCGAGTCGTTTCGCAAGGGACTCCTGGGTAATTCCCGTTTGTTCCAGCAGCTTGCTGTAGGCGACAGCTTCCTCCATCGGATTTAAATCTTTACGGTGAATATTTTCTATAAGCGCGAGCTCGAGCGATTCGGTAGGGGTCGTTTCCTTGACGACCACAGGAACTCTTTTGAGACCTGCCTGTTGGGCTGCTCTCCATCGCCGTTCGCCGGCAATAAGCTGGTAACCAGTGCTTTTTCTTGTTACGAGCAAGGGGGTAATGATTCCCTTTTCCTGTACAGAAGCAACTAATTCACGAAGCTCATCAGGAAGAAATTGCTGCCTGGGTTGATCCGGGTTCGGTTCAATAGCGTCAACAGGGCACTGAAAATAACTGGTCTCTTTTTCATCAAGATCCTGCATATCTGGAATTAGGGCAGAGAGACCTTTCCCAAGGGCATTTCTTTTTGGCATCATCACTGTTCCTTTTCAATCAGTTCTTTTGCGAGGGATAAGTAACTTTGAGCTCCTGCTGAACGTATGTCGTAGAGGATAACAGGCTTTCCGTGGCTTGGAGCTTCACTCAGGCGAACATTTCGCGGGATCACGGTTCGGAATACACGGTTTTTAAAAAGGGATCGAGCCTCGTTGGCTACCTGTGTTGATAGGTTGTTACGTTTGTCGTACATAGTGAGAACAATATCGGCAATGCGAAGTGTGGGGTTGAGGCTTTTCTTGACGGCCTGTGCTGTTCTGAGAAGCTGCGACAATCCTTCGAGGGCATAATATTCACACTGAACGGGAATGAGTATGGATTCTGCGGCGGTAAGGGCATTTACCGTAAGGAAACCCAGGGAAGGTGGACAGTCAATGAAGATGTAGTCAAAACGTTCTTTCAGAGACGTAAGGGCTTTTCGAAGAAGAAATTCGCGGGCCGGCAATGACGCGATTTCCACATCGGCGCCGATAAGGTTCCTGGTAGCGCCCAGAACATGGAGCCTGGGGAGAGCTGTCTGAACCACTGCTTTTTCAAACGGAATTCCTTCGAGTAAGAAATCATAGAGGCCATAGGCCAAGGAATCGGGACGAATGCCTAATCCGGTGGTTGCGTTGCCCTGTGGGTCAGAGTCAATGAGAAGGCAATCTTTGTCGCCTGCGGCGATAGATGCTGATAAATTGACAGCAGTAGTGGTTTTTCCTACGCCGCCTTTCTGATTGGAGATGGATATGATATGCCCCATAGAAATAAGATATCTCACATTGGTTGGATGGATTGAGTGGGAAGTTAAAAAAAGTTGCAAGCTGTCTTTCACTCAGGTACAATACTGATAGCATACTATGCGAGGATGATAAAGAGAAAACAATGTTTCACGTGAAACATTGTTTTGAATGGCAGGTCATGTAGAAATCCTTAAAAGAAGATGATGATAGACCTTCACATCTCCTTTCCATCCAGAATCTTTTATGTGCTTATAACAAGCTGATTTATATGATTTTATTGGATGATTTCTGATGGTTAAGAAAAAAAATAGAGATATAGAGAAGGGTCAGTCGAAATGAAAAGCAGGGCTTTCATGATCTTTTGTGTGTTGTTGTTTTTCGCGCCTGTGAGCATATATGGGGAGTGTGTTAAAGGTGACTGCAGGGATGGGCTTGGCGTTTTTGTCTTGCGAGAAGGCTATAGATATGCAGGCCAATTCAAAGATGGCAGATTTCATGGGTATGGAACCCTGGCGCACAATAATGGTGGAAAATATGTGGGGGGGTGGAAAAAGGGTCAGTACAATGGGCAGGGGACTTTAATCCTTCCGAGCGGTGGAAAATATGTGGGGGGATGGAAAGACAGCCTTCCGATCGGGAAAGGAGCGTGGCTTGCTCCGGGAGGGAAAAACTACCCCAACACCGAACAAGTTCCGTCTCAGCGTGACGAACTTATGCAATCGGCGTTCACAAATACGATCGAAGTTATCATTTCCGCTCCGTTTTAGGCAGGATGGAATCGTTTTTGTGTTGAATGAGTTCTTGGTACAAACTCGCAGTTCTTTCGGCAGTTTGTTCTATTCGAAAAAACTCATTAAATCGCAGTTTTCCAGCGTTTCCGAGAGTTTTTCTCATTTCCGGTTTATCGCACAGGAGCTGTAATGCTGTGGATAAGTCGTCGGCATCACCAGGAACTACGTGAAGCCCTGTTTTTTCGTGGCATACAATCCAACCCATTCCGGAACCAGGCACATTGCTCACTATGACCGGTTTGGAAAAGGTCATGGCCTCCAGCAAAACCAGCCCAAACGCCTCGGTTCGTTCTATGGAAGGCAGACAGAGTACATCACATGTGGCAAGGAGGGCCGTTAGTTTTTCATCGGATACAAATCCAACCAGTTCCACCCTTTCGTTCAGACCCCATGTTCTCACCATGTTGTCCAGCCTATCCCTTAGGTCCCCCTTTCCAATAATAAGCGTATGCGTTTCCGGAAGTTTGGTCGCGGCTTTTATGAGAATCTCATGGCCCTTGTAATAGGTCAGCCTTCCGATTGAAAGCACTCTCATTTTTCCAGGTCGCCAAATTGTTTCTGCCCATTTTAACAAATTGGCGCCCGGCTTTTCAAACCTTTTTTCATCCAGCCCAAGGGGAATTACGCGGCATTTTCCCTGCCATTTTGAGAGAGCTGCACTGGATGAAAGGTATGGAGGTGTTGCCACAATGATCTGTTTGGCTTTTCCAAGGAGATACTGTTCAAACGGTCTGTAAGCCGCACTTAAACGAAAGTTGATTTCAGAAAAAATAACGTCGGATTGCCATTGCAGAATCCATGGGATTTTCCTTGTTCTGGAAAATAGTATAGCACAGAATGCAGAAATATTGGGAAGGTGCATGTGAAGAATATGAGGTTTAAAATCCGCTATTATTCGAAGAAGATATATGGGGAACACGGGACTGACCGGTGCAAATAAGAGATTACCGTAGGATGGCGCCCTAAAAATCCTGTTTTCCTCATCTTTCGTATAAGTGCATCTTCTCCCGAATTCGTGCCCGTGAACCAATGCCGCAGTGGTGATGCCACATCTTTCCAGGGCTGGTAGTAGGTCGCCGATAAAATTTTCCATCCCTCCCACGAAGGGGGGATAAAATTTGCCGATGTGTAATACGCGTAGTAAGGATTGAGAATTCATCATGGGATACAATTAATCTGCTTTGAAATTTTCCGGATCGCTAATTTTGCAGTTGCCCTTCAAAATGTCGAACTCCATTTTCAAAAGTCCAACTTCCTGAATCAGAATCTTATTTTGATCCGTTATCTTTGAAATGATCACGGAGAGATGAATCAATATGGAAATAATGGCGATAATAAGGATAAGAAATATGGCGGCAGGAGCATAGGCGATTCCGAGAATGCGTGCGATGACTTCAAGACTGCCCCGCCAGACGGAAAGAACAAAAAATACGATTCCGAAAAAGAGCCAGAGAATAGAAAATTCCTCTTTTATTTTTCTGTTCCGAATCAGCAGGATCATCAGTACAATAAAGATAATGCTCCCTAAAATGGAGATATATTGAATGGTTGATGCATCAAAATTTGTCAACATGGTCATCTACCCCTATCCAATCCTGGTTCGCAATGCGCTTACCAGGACCGCCAGCAAGACTTTTATCATGTAATATCCCGATTTCATGCCTGTTATGGAAGACTTTCCTTCTTTTCTTTGCTGCATGCACACAGAAACTTCTTTTAACCTGAAACCATTTCTGCCAAGCAGCAGTACCGCTTCCGGTTCCGGATAGTCTGAAGGGTAATGATCCGCTAAAAAATGAATAGCTTCTCTGCGATACGCTCTGAATCCGGACGTGTTATCGGTAATTTTCTGCTTGATGAGGAGAGAATTCAGTATTTCAAAAATTTTGATTCCACCACGGCGCAACAATGTAGATTGGAAACCCGCGGTTTTCGCACGGAATCGTGATCCAATGGTTACATCTGCATCATTTTTCAAAATAGGCTCCAGTAATGCTTTAATCTCTGAAGCAAGATGCTGCCCATCCCCGTCAAATTGGAAGGCAACGTCATAGCCGTTTCTGCCGGCATACTTGAACCCGGCCTGTACCGCACCCCCAATACCGATATTGCAGGGTAGATTCACAATAAAGGCTTCTCCAGTAGATTTGGCGACAGAGCCGGTGTTGTCAGTTGAACCATCGTTGACCACAAGAATATCAATGGAGGGATCGCTGTTCTTTATGGACCCAATCACATGGGCAATACTCTTTTCTTCGTTATAACTTGGAACAATTGCGAGAATTCTTCTTGGCTTTACCATCGTAAAAATCCCGGGATAAAAATTAAAACTCTCAAAAACAGCAATGTTCCTGTCTGGCTTGCACCCATATGTTGGTTGAATTCAGCCAATGCTGAGCAGATGTGGCCATTTCGATTCCGACTTGACATACTACCATCTTTTCCTGAGAACTGCCTCCACTGAAATGGGTTCGCCTTCTATCGAACTATAGGTCCCCGGAATTTCATAGTGGTTGTTGGTCAGGTTTTTGATGGTTATCTGAAGATCAAGACCCGGAATGACAATATTATTAAAAGTAGCGGCCATATCAAGGAGCCACGCGCCGGAAATCGAAGTAAAGCTGTCTGCCCGGGGATAAATGAGTTGCGTGGAAGAATGGTATCCAAGCCGGGCAAAAAGGGTCACATTGTCTATTGGCCGCCAGGTTCCCATCAGATTAAACAGACTTTTCGGGCCGGTATTGAATGGGAAGTTCAGTTGCTCGTAGTGGGGCTGAGGATCCCAATATTTGACGTAGTTGTAGGTTTCATCAGGGCCACTGTTGTTTAAAAGGGTAAGATTGGCGGAAAAGTTCAATTGTTTCATGGGAAAAACATTTCCCATCAGCTCAACACCGTAAATCTTCTGATGGTTTGGTTCTGAAAGGCCGGCATAAGGGTCTTCCATTAAGTGGTTCTCAATCTGACTGGTGAATCCGCCAACGGTCAAATTGGCCTTTTCGGTTGGTTTCCAGGAAACCTGAAGATTTAACGTTTCGATCTCTTCAAGTTCCGGTTCTTGGCCATCGACGAGTTGTTTTGCATAGGGAGTTCTATAAGCTGTTCCGTACAACAATTTGCATACCCATTCCGAGCGCGGATTCCATACAACGCCCGCATTGTAGCTCAAAGCGTCCTTATACTGGTCGTGGTTATCATTTCTCAAACCGAACAGAAGATCAAAATCGCCTATTTTGTGGGTGTACTGGCCGAACAAAGACCAAAGCCGGGCGTCATAGCTTTCCAGACTGTAACGAGGCAAAAAGACTGTGTCTTGCTGAGCAACGTAATCTGGAAAATAACTTTCCCATAGTGGGGCATTTTTCACATCGGTTTTCCTGTAAGCCATCCCCCCTGTAAAAATTCCTTTTCCTGTAAAAAAGGAGCGGTTGTATATGAGTTCACCATAAAGGGAACTTTCTTTCTGATCGAAAGTCCGGTCAATAATCTCATATTCAGAATTCTGCCAGTTATAGTATCCGGTAAATCGCAGGCCTGAAAAAGCATCGAGATCCCTGTTGGCTTCAAGTTTAACATATCCGAACGGTCCGCCCCTGCTTTCCTGCCATGTGAGGTCCTGTTGAGAACTGCTTTCAGACGGTCCTGTAATGGCATAAGGTTTTTTGTAATCCGATATCAGGCCTGACAATGAAAACCAGTCCTTGAACGCAAACCGGCCCGATGCCTCAGCGTAGCGAGATCTGCCCGGTTGTCCTTCCCCGAAACGATCCTCATAAGGATATGCATTTTTTCCATTATCTCCCCAGAATTTCACAATGTTACAGGTTGTGTTGTCTTCCTCGCCGCTCCGACCGCGCACTGACAGAAAAAGGTCCCAATCTCCACTGTCATGGCCCATATTGGCATACAGGGCGGTCTGGTTTCCCAGCGCTCCATAAAGCACACCGGTCTCGACGCCGTCAAGATCCTTTCCTGTCATGGGAACTACGTTTACAATGCCTGCAAAGGCATCAGGACCCCAGAGAACTGACCCGGGCCCTCTTATTACTTCGATTCGCTTAACAGATACCAAGGAAAGTTCGTGATCAAGGGGTTGCAGGGATTTTGTAACATCCGAACCCATGGGAACCGTATCATAAAGAAACAATACGCTATTGGGAATTCCCCGCAGATAGGATTCTGATCCCCATTCCTTCTGAGCCATGTAGAAACCAGGGGTCTTTTCCAATGCCTGGCTGAGAGTCCTGATGCCTTTCTCCCAAATTTCTTCCCGTGTAATAACCGTTGCTACGGCTGGAGCCTGCCACGCGCTTTCTTCACGTCTTGACGCAATGGAGAGCACCTCAATATCTTCACCCACAAACATTAAAAGCGTATCGTTTTTCTTGGCACTACTACCCCCTTCAACAGCATATGCATCCGTCATTGCCGTCAAAATAAAAACAACGACCACAAAAAGTAAAAGAGAATAGATTTTTGAATGTCTGTGGATCATGTATCCAACCTAAAAATAAAATCCGGAATTGCTCCTGAACGGTTCGTACAACAACAATTTACCCATTTAGCCTTTTCATCAGCACCCTGAATTTTGCGCGGGTAAGCCCAAGAAGCCTTGCGGCAGCTGTCTGGTTGTTTCCGGAGAATTTCAAGGCCTGCTCCACGAGATTCTCCTCTATTTTCTCCAAGGATACTCCTTCCATCGGAAGTCGGAAATCTGCTTTACCGTTGCTGGTTTCCGTAAATGTTTTCAAAAAAGAAATCGTCTGTGCCGTTATTGTCTTTCCATCGCAAAGGATCACTGCCCGCTCCATTACATTGGCAAGTTCCCGAACATTTCCAGGCCAGGAATATCCCATAAGTACTCTGATGGCGCCATCCGTTAAACGAATCTCTTTAGTGTGGTCCAATTGAGACAAGAAATGGAGGCAAAGGGGAACCACGTCTTCGCTTCGTTCCCTCAAGGGAGGCGGCTTAATCGGAAAAACGTTGATTCGAAATAGCAAATCCTTCCTGAAAGCACCATTTCCAACCAGTTTCTCAAGGTCCTGATTTGTAGCGCAGATGACTCTTACATCAATGGAAATCTCTTTATTTCCACCTACTCTCTGTATTTTCTTCTCTTGAAGTGCCCGCAGAAGTTTGGCCTGGGCTTCAGGAGATAAATCTCCAATCTCGTCAAGAAAAAGAGTTCCGCCTGTTGCATATTCAAATTTGCCCGTCGTTTTTGTAGAAGCGCCTGTGAATGAGCCTTTTTCATGGCCAAACAATTCCGATTCTACAAGATTTGGTGAAATGGCGGCACAGTTAACAGGTACAAATCGCATGTTTTTCCGAGGTGATACGGCGTGAATAAAATTTGCAAGGAGTTCTTTTCCAGTACCTGATTCCCCGGTTATCAGAACGGCTGTGTCGCCTTGTGCCACCTTGTAAGCCAGGTTTATGATTGCGTTCATTTCTCTGGAAGCGTGAACAATTTTTTCACTTCCTGCAGTTTTTTTGAGTTCCTTTTTCAAATCCCGGTTTTCCGCAAGAATCCGCGACAAATTGAGCGTTTTTTCTACGGTCAGTACAATGCGGTCTTCATCGAAAGGCTTACTGATATAGTCAACGGCGCCATCCCGCATGGCGTCCACGGCAGATTCAACCGTCGCAAAAGCAGTAATAAACACGACGGGACAAGGCACATCCATTTCCTGAATCTTCTTAAGAAGTTCAATGCCATCCATTCGGGGCATTTTTATATCTGATATGATCATATCAAAAGGCGTGCTTTCAATAAGTGCCAGTGCTTCAACGCCGTCTGCTGCCTGTTCTATGTTATAGCCCCTCCTGCTTAACATAATGGACAGAAGATGCCGCATTTTTTCTTCATCATCAACGATGAGAATTTGAGCCATGTATCTCTCCCTTTCTAACCTTTCGGACAGGCAGTTCCACACTGAAAACCGCCCCTCCATATGCTCCGTTTTCTGCCCATACATTTCCACTGTGCGCCAGGATCACCTGGAAGACGTAGGCAAGTCCAAGACCGGTACCCTTTGATCTGGTGGTATAAAAAGGTTCAAAGATTTTTTCCAATTTATCCGGATCAATCCCCTCTCCCTGGTCCTCAATGGCCACTTTCCAAGTCAAATTTCCACAAAATACGTTTACCCGCACGATGCCCTTGGCGCCATTCGCTTCAAGCGAATTCCTTAAAATGTTGCTGATTGCTCGCGTAATCAAATCGGGATCCGCATCTGTTTGAAAGGGTTCGCAGGGAATATGAGATTCAATCTCAACGGAAGAATGAACTTCCTGCATTTGAAATCTCTTCACAATTTCATTGAGAAGAGCGTTTAAATCCACGAGGCGGAACGACGGCATGGCGGGACGCGCAAAGGCCAGAAAATCCTCAATCAAGCGGTTCAGACGTTTTATTTCATCTTCCATATAATCAACCATGAGTTCGCCCGAAGAAAGATCACAGTCTTTTTTTAGAATATCGAGTGAGCTTTTAATAATACTCAATGGATTTTTCACTTCGTGGGCAATCATCATGGAAAATTTGCCTATTTCAGCAAGGGCATTCTGTTTCATCAATTCCTGATAAACATCTTCAAGGGCTTTCCGGTTTTTTTCCAGTGAGTCGAGCATGGAGTTAAACGATGTTGCAAGGCGTCTGGTCTCAGGGGGCCCGCAAGGATAAACACGAGTATCCAGGTTGCCTTGTTCAACTTGCCGGGCTGCTTCGGCTAACTGCGTTACAGGGGCAACCAGAGATCGTGAAAGGAAATAAAAAACCAGGGCGGCAAAAATTGCCAGTCCGGAAGAGAGCCACACAAAACGGTTTTCAATTTTCTTGAGAAGCCTTTCAAGATCCCATGTGCTATAGGTGATTTGAATCGTACCGATAGGTTCCTGAATTTTCAAGCCTTGTTCAAAGAGATCGAAAAACCGGTTTTCAGTTCCTGATTCACTGGGCAGAACGGGGGTCTCTACCACGGAAAACGGGCCCGGAATGTCTTTGAATACGGACGCAATTTCTACTCCTTCCTTGTTGAAAATCTCTACCTTTCCCACATCATTGGCTGTCATAAGGTTGTAAGCAAGCCGTTTCAACATGATTCTATCATCTATTAATATGCCTAATTCCGCATTCAGTGCAAGGTATCTTGCAAGGTAAGAAATACGATCTTCAAACCGATCATGGACAAATTGTTTCGTAAGGCTCACCCCAACATATCCCAGCAGGAAAGTCGTAATGCCTATAATGGCAAAAACTCCAAGGAGGAGCCTCAGATGTATTCCGATACGATTATTCATGGGCCAAAGACAAAAGGTGGTAAAATGGTTTCAGGTACATTTCTTTCCAGCTTTTCAGCAACTCGTTTGTTGATCCAGACTTGAAACAAAGGCACGGAATCACTGCAGGTCCGGTCGGAAAGGGCGGCCAGGACCTTCTGGGCGGCCTGTCCTCCAAGCTCCTGATAATTAAAGATAAAAGCCATAAGAGCCCCGCTTTCATAAAAAAAACGATTATATCCGATTGTGGGAACTTTTTTTATAAATGCCTCTTTGATCACATAACGAACGATGCTTTCAGATATAACGGTTCGATCAGGAATAAGCCATAAGGCATCCATATCCGTCAAGTAATTCTTGAGCAGCGAAGGAATCTCTTTTCTGCTGTCAACTTTTAGTGGAACGATTTCAATGCCGCGCATGGATGCGAAGTTCGCAGCGTTCTTGAAAAATTCTTCATTGTAAGAAGGATCGTACAGAAGGCCAATTTTTCTGGCATTGGGAATTCCCGCGGCAATAATTCTGAGCTGCTCCTGAACCGGGATGTTCAGCGGAATACCGCAAAATTTGTTGCCGGGACCAAGGATTGTCTGGGGGTTCAAGACGATGGAATAGAGTTTTAAAGCGCTGTTTGAATCAAAGTGATTCCAAAGAAATCGAAAAGCTTCGGGGCCGATCGCAAGGTATAGATCGAAATGCCTTTCCAATAAACTTTTGGCGAGCGATGGCCTTTCAGAAGTTTGAAACCTCCAGAGCTTCACTACTTCTACGGTTGCCTCAGAAGTTTTTGACAAAGCGAGATTGACTCCGTCGACCGCTTCCAGATATGGTTTTATGTTCTGGGAAACGACCACGGCTATACGACGGACACCAGCTTCTTCAGCATTCACCGTACGCGATTCCTGCAGGGTGAGAAACCACGGAACCAGCATGAAGAAAAAAAGTAACCGGGTTGCCCCTACAGAATAGGGAAATAGTTGTGTCCCGTTCGTGGTAGCCATGAAACCTGTGCACTATTATAAGCAGATTTTACAGTAGGACCCCTTGTAATAAGTCGAAAAAACGGCTTCCAAGGGTTCGCTCAGAAATCAATTCGCAGAATGAACACAACGGGCTGCTTACGGGTTGAATCGCTTTATGACACTCTTCACTTTCTGTTTGAACTCATCGGTTACCTGGATTACGTCTTCCAGATTGACAATAACCTTTGGGGTGATAAGGACAACGAGCTCTATCTTAGTCGTTGATTTTTCATTTATGCCAAAAATGTATTTTGCAATGGGAAGGTTAATCAAACAGGGTACGCCTGATTCTGATTCCGATTCTTTGTCCTTTATCAATCCTCCAATGACAATTGTCTGACCGTGTTTGACCGTAAGCGTTGTGGTGACATTACGCTTAAAGAAGGAAGGATAGGATTTTCCCCCCACAAGGACAGGAGCGTCCAGATCGCTCACTTCCTGTGCAACTTCCAAAGTTACGAGGCCCTTATCGTTGATATGGGGAATGACTGTAAGAATAACGCCCGTGTCCCTGTATTCAATGGCGGTTTCGGTCACCGTTGTGGCGCTGTTGGTGGTATAAGATGAACTGGCCACGGGGATTTCTCTCGACACATCGATTTTCGCCTCTATGCCTTCTGAAGCAAGCACATGGGGAGAGGAAATCACATTAACCTTTCCTTGAGTAGCCAAAGCCTTGAGTGCGCCAAACCATTTGTCCGTCACGCCTACGGCAGCATTGAGTCCTGAGAAGGAGGCGGTTGTCGCGCCTTGCACTAACTTGTTAATGGTGGCGGCAAAACTTGCTTCTCCCGCTGCAGCGCCTTGGCCAAAGGCCCACTGCATTCCAATCTCTGTGCTCGTATCAATGGTGATCTCTGCTATGGTTGCTTCAATCAACACCTGCCGCGGCAGGATATCTATCTGATTCAGTATGTTTTCTATGATTCTGTGGTCCGATGGAATGGCCTCAATAATGAGGGCATTACGTACTTCGTCCGGTGTAATGTTGATCTTACTCCGTAAAGTGCCGGCACCCTCGGACAAAGCCTCTTTGCCGGAGGATTCCGGTTTTGCGCTCTCTTTCGCATCAACCGTTTGTGCTTCATTTTCCGCCTTTTTTTCTTCTACGCGCGCCCTGGAAAAAGGATTCCCGGGGTTTGATACGGAACTGCTTTTGTCGGTTTTTGATTCCTTCTTTTCTGATTTTGATTCCTTCTTTTCTGATTTTGACTCAGGAAAGACCTGATTCATGATTTCTTTAAGTTGGGCCGCATTTCCATTTTTAACAAAGTACACATAGATTCTCGGTTCGGTTGCTTCAACCACCACGTCAATCTCGTTGAGAATTTCGTCGACTTTTTTGAATACCGCTGGAGAAGAACTGACAACAAGCAGGGTATTGAGCCGGGTTATGGGGATAAACTTTACCTGCACGTTGGACAATTTGCTGTAGGTAAGAGCAAAATCGTCCAGCATTTTTGTCGTTTCTTCCACGTCCAGGTTTTTGAGTCTATAAAACCGGTAATCTACCTTTTCAAAAATATTGATATCAAAACTGCTTACAAGTTTCAATATTTTCAAGATATTCATCCATTTGTCCACCACCAGCATGGTATTGGAGGCCGTATCGGATACGACGGTTCCTCCCGATGTCATGAAAGGCGTTATGAGTTTGGTCATCTCCTGTGCGGCGATGAATTTGAGTGGGATGATCTGAATAATGACCCTTTCCTCATCGGGGATGTCTTTCTGTCCGAGGGTCGTGATTGGATCAATCGCCATGCGTGGGGAATCTTTCATGGGCAGGATCTTATAAAAGCTCCCTTCTCTGACGGCAGTAAGCCCGTTTGCTTCAAGGATCTGGAAAAAAACAGGAAAAAGATCTTTCCTGTTCAATCCCCGGGCCGTATGGATGGTAACTATCCCATTCACACCTGGATCGACAATGTAGTTAATTCCCAGAATGTCAGCCATGGTAATGATGACTTCATTCAGATCGGCATTATCAAAATTAAGAACTATTTTCTGCCCCTTGTCTTCCGGATCCTCTTTCTGGGGAGCTTTTTTAGAAAATGTTTCTGCCGGGAGAGATTTATCAGCTACAGGCGCAGGCGCTTTTGCCTTTTCCGTATCTTTTCCGCTCAAAACAGGTCGAGATTCTTCCTGCTCTTTCGAATAGCTTTTTTCAGGGATCTTTTCAGGCTCATCAAGGCGTTTCTTTACATAGCCGGAAGGCGTACCTACCAGTTCGAACCTGCCGTTTTCATCCGTATATACCCGGTTGTCCGGATTTGCCACGACCTCAGGAGCCCTTTCCCGCCCGGAAGGCTCCGGCCTTTCTGCCTGATCGACTTTATCCTTCGGTTTTTGTCCTGCACAACCAATGAAGAAAAATGCCATTAGAAGTAAGAATGCCCATAAAAAGTCTGGGGAAAAAAATCCGGATTGTTTCATATGGTTCCCTTATATCCTTTTCAATTTAGTTTTTTTTGCTTGGGTTCACTTCCGGCGGGTACATTGGTTTTGGGCTTCAGCGTTTCCTGAATGTTTTTTATCAGATCAGCCTGTTTTACCGGCGCGGCCTTCACCGGCGCCGACACACTCTTCGCTCCGGTTCCCACGGTAACAATGACTGGTCCGGTTTCTTTATTCACGGGAGCCGCACTCTTTTGACCTTTTTTTTCATAAAGGAAAACCTGAAACTCCATGCCCTCCGCACTTAAAAGAATGCTGTCATTTTTTATGTCTATTACCTTAAATTTGCCAATCTGATCACCTTTTTTCACCCATTTTACCTTGTCTCCGGATGAAGCTGGAACCAAGACCGCCGGTTTTTCATTTTTGGCCGTCCTCTTCAGGAAAGAAGATCCGAAAGCCTTCTGAGCTCTTACGGTGGGGGCTTTCATTTCCAGGTTGCTCACCAGTGCCTTTTTCTCACTCTCCGAAATAACTACACCGTAAAGGGCAATTTTTTCCACCTCTTTTTCTGTTAAATCGATCAGTTTTTGATCGGTTTTAGGCTTTGCATCGGGTTCCTTTGGTTTCTCTTCAGGTTTGCTTTCAGATCGATCCTCCGCAAACAGATTGTTTGTGGCAACCGTTTCGTACTCTGCTGAGGGAATCTCTTTTTTCTTATACATTTTTTTTTCAAAAGTTGAAGAGGTTTCTTTAACAGGGCTGATAGAGGGGATTTCTTTTTCCTCCCCCCACCAGGCCCTGTATGCTTGAAATCCTGCAAGCATAACCATGGCTGTTAGAAGAAGATTGATCAACCATATTTTTGAAAACATAACGCCTGCCTTTTAAGAGATCGGTAAAAATGACCTTTCCGATGGAAAAGTCACTTTTACGATTCCCTTTTCCATCATATCTCTTTCTGCTTCATATACCCTGCAACGGTTACGTTGCAGCGTATGTCGCTGGATCGCCGTGTATCAAAACTGCTTTCCACGTTTATTACCGATAGGAGTTTTTCTGAATTTTCTATAGAATAAAGCATTTCTTTGAACTGTCTAACGCTCACAATCATGTTAAAGGTTACCGGAATGCTCAAATATCCTTTTTTGTCCATATCTTCTGGTTTCAATACCTTTACGCTTTTTATCTCAATGTTGCTCTTCTGGGCAATATCGTGCAGAATCTTCTGAATGTCAACCGCTGCAAGGGAGGGCGTTTTTCCTACCAGAAGTTTTGATTCCAGTTGAGAAAGCACGCCTTTTAAGGATGTAAGCTGGCCGTCCAGCTGCTTTCCGGCGCGAACCATTTTCTGGTATTTTATAAGCGTCCTTTCCCGTAACTCTATTTCTTCCCGGGATGGAACCAAGTCCTGGAGAAATGGCATAAATCGATAGATAAGTCCCGCTAAAACCAAAATTGCCAGGGCGGTAAACAGATATTTTCTCTGTGTATCAAGTTTTAATTTGGGCAATGGAACACCAATTTCCTTAAAGTCCTAATAAATAAATGGCTTGCCATACATGATGGCGGTTCAATCTGTTCAATTGAGCTTAAAGCCGATCCGGAAAATTTCCTTGCCGCTTCTGTCTCTTGTTATGGACGACAAAAAGGACACGTCTTTGAAAAGAGGAGAACTTTCAAGGGCCGGGATTAATTCTGAGGAAGAATCAGCCCAGCCATCGATAGTCACGCCTTTTTCCGAAAAACTGAATTTCCTCAACCATGCGGTTTTTGGGACCCTTTCACTCAAATCCTTCAGTATATCCAGTGCACTCATGCTTTTGCTGTAAAGGGCATTTAGATAATCGATCTGATTTTCAACGTCCTTGATGCCCTTCCTTGATTTTTCAATGGTCGCGACCTGAGTCTCTAACTGACTGATCGTTTCATTGAGTTTCCCAAGATAAACCCTTTTAGAGAAAATATCGCCGCCGCCCCAGGCCATGGCTGAAAGAATGAGAAGCATGGCCAAAGCCAGCATGACATATTGCCCCGCCTTGTTAGGCTTTTTTCTCAAAGCCGCAGGCATGAGGTTGATGTCTGTGGGTACATCCCGGATGCCTTTGAGAGCGAGTGCGTAGGCTGGTATTAAATTAAACGAAGGAATTTTATTTTTTGAGAGATCCACCATGTGAAGTTCAATTTCGTCCATTTCCTTTAAATGTTCTAATAGCTTCTCCTGCGATACATCCCCCAGAAACATCGTTTCCAACCGACCGTTGCCTTCTCCATGATGTTCCTCTGCAAGCTTCCTTATTTCCTGAGACAGGCGGTCTGAGAGATCCGATTCATTTTCACAACGATTAAACCATCTTGAATACTGCAGAAAGCCGGATTTCAGGAAATCCAGTTGAACAAATCCATCCCCAGTTGACACAACAGCCATTCCGGTCGATTTCCCCGTCTTTTTTTGGTCTGAAAAGTAATTGGATATGGCAGTGGAACAAAATTCGATCCCGGAAACCCTTAGATTTAACCGGTTCAGCAAAGTGAGATAAGGATCTAACGTGGTTCTCTTTATGATTGCGAGAAAAATTCTCAGCTTGCCGGTTTCTTTTTCTTCGGAGATTATCTGATAATCATAAAATATCTCATTTTCAGGAAGCGGAATAAACTTTTCCATTTCATATCGCAGACTGCCCTGAAGATTCTCTTTCAATGCAACTGGCAAATCCACATATCGAATAATGACGACGTTGCGGGGCAGACTCAAAAAAACGCAGGCTGGAGATATCTTGGCCTTTTTTAAAAAAGCGCCGATGAAACCTGCTGCCTGATCGAATTTTTCTGCGGCAGTGCTTTCACCTGAAAGGGGAAAAGTCCCATAAGACGCTAATTTCACGTCATTTATGGAAGTCTTCAAGAGTGCAACGGAAACTGAAGTATCCTGAAAATCGATTCCTAAGCTCGTCTGAAAAAGCAAGACAGATCTCCTCTTCCTATTCGAAACTGGTGCGATCGCGCCATTTAACGACCCTGTAACCGGATTTATAGCTCTTGCTGATTTCTACCATTACCTCAACGCCACTTCTGATTTTGCTGTCATTGAGTTTTCCTACGGAAGTAATCGTGTAAAAAGGACTCAAATCCAATGTAAGGTAGGGAGAAATAGCATTGTAGACTTCTGATCCAAGCACTTTTGAAATATCGGTCAGCGATTTGAAATCCGCCGCCTCCCTGTAGTCCATGATCGCCTGGACAAGGTCTTCCGTCATAAAAGGGAGGGAAAGGAGCATGGCTCTTGATGCGGCATTGATGTTGATCTTATTCATTTCAGCCTCTGCTTTCTTGTATCCTGCAGAGATTTTCCTTATACCCAGCCCAGCCCCTGGTTTCCTGCTCCCTGTTTTTGTCTTGGAAGAAGCGCCTTTTGGCTTTGAAACGGTTACCATATCTTTCAGCCTGTTCAAATAGATCTCCCGGGTTACGCCCCTGACCAGCAGGAGTTCTTCAATGCTATCGAAGTCAGCATCTTTACACTCATAAGGTTCGGGTAAAGAATGGTAGTAATCATCTTCAGCGCCATTTAAACGATGCAGATCGTTTTCGTCACGCCAATCAAGAATAGAATCAACAATAATGTCCTTTTCATGTTGCTCCATATCTAAACTTTGCAGCATGGTTTTAAGCAGACTCTCTCCGGCTTTGTTGATATCTACCTTTCCGCTTTCATTACCGATCATCACTTCAAAACGACCTTGCCCTAACGGTATCGGAGGAATCTGGCTGTTGATTCTCCATCTTGACCCGTCTGCTTCCACATCTTCGGCCTCTTTTTCATTGCCAGCCGATGTTCCAGCGGGTAGAAACGGGTTTCTCCGGGCATCATTTCTATCCTCCACATTTGTGTTGGAAGAAGTCTTTTCCGGAATGAATTCGTTCCGAACCAGTTCGCTTATGGCCCTGTTCAAACCCCCAAGGGCAATATAATATCCTTCCGTCTGCTCCTTGAAATTCCGAGTAACATTCACCTCTGTTCTCATGGCATAACAAAACTCCCCTACAATGACAGAGAGCAGCATTAATACCCAGAGTACCATGAAAAGAGCAATACCGTTCTCATTTTTTAAGGCCGTTTTGGTCATGGCGCCTTTACTGTTCAACAGCCTGAATGCGGGCGATTACGGTTACGGGAAAAGCCGTTTCATCCTGTTGAAGAACGAGTCGAACCGCAATCGGGTTTCCCTGGTTCTTTTCAGAATCCCAGGATTCCTGCCATTCAGGGGGGTCCTGGTCATTTTCCGGGTATTGCAGATATTCAAACTTTATATCTCTCGCCGCAGGAATCAGATCAAAAAATTCCGACTCATCCGGATCTTTCATTTTCTTTTCTTTGTCGATAAACGCCAGGCTTTTCTCATAAACCATGAGTTTATATCCTTTTCTTCTGTCTGCCCGTTCAATCATGTATTTTACATAAACCATGCCGGACTTGTTGGTTGGGATAATGGGAAGATCGGAAATAAAGGACACGGATTGGGCCTCCCCTTTAAAACGAAACTGATCTGCTTCTTTTCCTGTGATTGCCGCCGCGGAAACGGAGGCAATCTGTGCCTTCACAAGATTGAGAACAACCCGCTCCCTTTGATGGATGTCCACGTCTTTTTCTCCTTTTTCCCAGGCCCTGACCCCGATACGGAGGGCGCCGAAAACGATCACCAGGATTAACCCGACAATCGTAAGCGATATCATTAGTTCCAGCAGGGTGAAACCTAAAGAACCGGAAAGAAGAACACCTGATTGCGGAGTCTTATGAAATGGGGAATGTTTCGAATGCATGTACCTCTATTTCGTGGCCTCTTCTTCCTGTTTTTCCTGGACCTTCATCGTTTCCAGTTCAAACCGTTTCTTTCTTTCGGTTTCCCCCCACGTGACCTGGACTTTTACGATAAAAGTATCCAGGGGAAGCTTGGATTTTTCTTCCTCCTTCTGCTCAACCCGTACCACCTCTGCTTTCCATGCATAGGAATCATTAAAACGGCCTTCACTGATGCCCTCTGCCAGATCGTCTGACACAAGAATTTCTTCCATGATTTCTCTGGCATGAAACACTCCCCTCGTATAATCATCTGACAGCCTGCCTGATTTTAGACCACCTGAAAACAGCTGAAAGATGACTGTGAGGCAGATGGCCATGATCGATATGGCCACAAGAATCTCCAGGAGAGTAAACCCGCCATCAACCTGAAGGAATCTTGGCGCATGCCTTTTCATGCCTATGACTCTTCACCTTCAATGAGGCCAACCGTTCCCAGAATAAAATCCACTTTGATGGAATAGCGCCGTTCTCTGTCATTTATCAACGTGATTTCTCCTCCGGTGCTTCCACCTTCCGGAAAGAAGGAAATCTTAAAAAGACCGGAATCGAACTCACCGCTGTCTGAAACAGCCTTTTCAAGCTGAATCGTTTTGGGCAGATCATAGGTTTTTGAGACGCCCGTGGTTTTGTTCTCATCCGTTGCAGCGTCCTCGTTTATTTCGTCCGACGGGGCTTTGACTGGAAAAAAAAGCACGCGATTCCCGCTAAAATCAAAGACCGCCACGTAGGTTGTCCCTTCCCATGTCGCCTGGCTTCTTACGTAGCGCAAAGATGCGGCAATTCTTTTTGCCGCTGTTTTCAGTTCCATGTTGCTCATGGAACCTCCGAGCCTTGGACCCACAAAAGCGGATATGACGCTGATGATCAGCAGGACTATCAGCAATTCAAAAAGTGTGAATCCCTGACTATTCCGCCACTTCCTTCCAATTAAAGATATCAACATCTTCCCCTTCTCCCCCGGAAGTTCCATCCCCTCCGTAGGCCATGATTTCAAAATCACCGTTTTCCGAAGGGCTTCGGTATTCGTAGGGGTGACCCCAGGGGTCTAACGGCACCTCTTTGGGCAGATAAGGTCCATCCCATTTTTCGGTTCCGTCCGGCTGTACCCTGAGGGCGTTCAGGCCCTGGTCTGTTGTGGGATATTTTCCAACATCGAGCCTGTAGGTATCCAGGGCGGTTTCAAACAATGCCATCTGTGCTTTTGCCGCTTTTTGTTTGGATTTTCCAACTTTCCCAAACATACGCGGACCGACAAGGGCAGCCAGCAGGCCCAGAATTACCATTACAATCAACAATTCGATTAACGTAAAACCGCGTTCCTTCCTTCTTCTCATAACCACTCCTTTTCAATCGATTAGTCCCCTGAAAAATACCTCGGAGGTTTTTGAAACTGTTTTTAACGAATTCAGCAAGATTAGAACGGCATGTCATTCATGCTGAATATGGCCATGAGCATGGACAACACGACAAATCCAACTACCAGTCCCATGGCCAGGATCATCGCCGGCTCCAGAAAACTGATATACCTCTTGACGCTATTTCGTACCATTTTTTCATAGTTTGCAGCCACTCGCAAGAGCATGTTGTCCAGTCTTCCTGTTTCTTCTCCAACCGTTATCATCTGAATTGCAAGGGAAGGAAATATGCCACTTTCACTCAGCGGTTTTGAGAGCCTCTCCCCTTCTTTTACCCTCTCATGGACTTTTTCCATGGAACGGGTAATAATTCGATTGGTCATGATGTCCTTGACAAGATCCAGGGCCTGCAAAATAGGCACGCCGCTTTTCGTCAGGGTTCCGAGGGTCCTGGCAAAACGAGCCACTTCAATTTTCCTGACCAGATCTCCGACGGCCGGAAGCGTAAGCTTATAGTGATCAAGAACCAGACGTCCTGCCTGAGACTTGAAGTATCTTCTTACAAAATAAACAAGAACAGCCAATACGCAGAGGATAATCCACCAGTAATTGCTCAACACCCCACTCAATCCCAGAAGCACTCTCGTTGTGAAAGGTATAGCCTGCCCCATATCAGAAAAGATCATGGAGAACTTTGGAATAACAAAAGTCATGAGAATAATGATCGAAGCCCCCCCGACAAAGACCAGGAAAAGAGGGTAAACCATGGCGGATTTGATATAATCCCTCAGTTCCTCCGAAGTCTCCAGGAATTCTCCCAACCTTGCCAACACCGATTCCAAAACCCCGCCTGCCTCTCCGGCTCTGACCATGTTTACGTAAAAAGAGGAGAAGACCTTCGGATGTTTTGACATGGCATCTGAAAGATATCCTCCACCCTGAATGGTTTTGAGAATCCCTCCAAGCACTTCCGCAAACTTTTCATTTTCTGCTGCGTCGATCAAAATGGCCAATGCCCTGTCCACAGGCAGGCCGGCCTCCAGCAGAGAAGGGAGGTCCTGGGTAAAGATCATCAGGTCTTTGGATGAAATTCCCTTAAAAAGAGAAAGAACCTGGCGCGAGATGTTGATATTGAGCTTTTCACTTCCGCCTTTTGAGAGGTTGATCCGTATGGGAATCAAACCCATATTGTGAAGTTCCTTGACTACCTCCTTTTCTTCTGTAGCTTCAAGGACGCCTTCGACTACCTTTCCCGAATCGTCCGCAGCCTTGTATGAGTATCTCGACATTCTATTTCTCTAAGGTTACCTTCAGCACCTCGGAGATGGTTGTCATCCCCTTCCTAACTTTTCGCCAGCCATCATCCCGTAAAGTGATCATTCCCTTTCTTAAAGCTACGTCCTTGATGGTTTCCGTTGGGGAATTTTTTGATATTTCCCGGCGAATATCGTCATCTACAGCGAGATATTCAAAGATGGCCGTCCGTCCCTTGAAACCGGTATACCTGCATTCCTCGCACCCTTTGCCCTCATAAAAAGTAATGGTTTTTTCCTCTTCAGGAGGAAGGTTCATCGATTTGATCAGTTTTCCGTCCGGCATGATCTCCTCCTTGCAATTTGAGCAGATCACTCTCACGAGCCTTTGGGCGAGCACTCCTAACAGCGTGGAGCTCAAAAGGAAGTTTTCCACCCCCATATCAAGGAGCCTGGTCACAGCTCCGGCTGCATCATTTGTATGGAGGGTGCTGAAGAGCAGATGACCGGTCAAGGCTGACTGGATTGCGATTTCCGCCGTCTCCCTGTCTCTGATCTCTCCTACCAGGATGATGTCGGGGTCCTGTCGAACAATCGAACGCAGTCCTTTAGCAAAAGTCATGCCTATTTTCTGGTTCACCTGGATCTGGTTTACACCGTCCAACTGGTATTCAACCGGTTCTTCCAGGGTAATGATCTTGTTTTCAGGGGAGTTGATTTTGGCAAGGGTGGTATAGAGGGTGGAAGTCTTACCACTTCCCGTGGGACCGGTTACCAGTATCATTCCATAAGGCTGTTTCACCAATCGCATATATTTTTCCAGAAGACCGCCGGGGAAGCCAATTTTTTCAAGGTCAAGAATCAGGGAGCCTCTGTCCAGTATCCTCATGACAAGGCTTTCTCCATAAAGCGTGGGGATAGTGGAAACCCTGAAGTCGATTTCCTTGTCTGCAATTTTAAGCTTGATCCTCCCATCCTGGGGAAGACGTCTCTCCGCTATATCCAGTTTTGCCATAATCTTGACCCTGGATATAATGGCAGCCTGTAAACGTTTCGGAGGTGAATCTACATCATGCAAAACACCGTCGATTCGGTATCTAGCTTTAAACACATTTTCAAACGGTTCAAAATGGATATCACTGGCTTTTTGTTCTACGGCGTTTAGTATTAAGCGATTTACGAGCCGGATAATGGGCGCCTCGGAGGCCAGGTCTCTCAAATGATCTGCATCTTCAACCCCTTCCGAAGACAGGTCATAAATATCTTTGTCCGCTTCTTCGATAATGTTTTCAAGGGACTGACTCCCTGCCCCGTGAAGCCGTTCAATGGTATCAAGGATGTCGGATTCTTTGCCGAAAGTCACATCTACCTTCAAGCTATAGGCCATTTCCAATGATTCGACGGTATAGAAGTCACCGGGATCAGCCATGGCGACGCGAAGATAGTCCTTGCCTATTTCCAAGGGAACGAATCGCGATTCCCGCATCATTTTCTCAGACAGGTTGTTCAGAACAACCGGTTCTTTGGGATAGTCGCTGAAAGGTATTGGCGTCATCGCGTTTTTCCAGGTTTGAGAAAAATAGCCTTTAGGGCCTTGGCCCGCCTGCAGCGCCATTTGCGCAAGCAATGCGGGCAGGCCCTTACTCCTTAAAATAATCAATCACGCTCTGAATGATTGTGTTCAGGTCGTGTGTGGGTTCAAAACCTATGGCCTTCTTCAGTTTGCTGATATCGGGGCATCGCCTTTCCATGTCTTCGAAACCGGGGCCGTATGCTTTTTCATAAGGAATATGTTCTATTTCCGAGGAGCTGCCGGTCATTTCTTTTACCATCTGAGCCAGATCATTGATGGTTACTTCCTGATTATTGCCAACATTGAAGATGTCCCCTTCGCAAGAAGGCTCAGCCATCAGCCTGGTGACCGCTTCTACCACGTCTTTTACATGGGTGAAGCTCCTGCTCTGGTTTCCGTCCCCAAAAACGGTAATCGATTTGCCCAAAAGCGCGCTTTGTACAAAATTGGGAAGAACCATGCCGTATTGACCGGTTTGTCTCGGTCCCACTGTATTAAATAATCTGCCAATAAGCACTGGTAATTTTTTTTCATCAAAATAGGCGAGGCTCAGAAATTCGTCCAGTGTTTTTGAACATGCATAAGCCCAGCGTCGTTTTTTGACGGAACCCATTACGCGATTATTATCCTCTGACAAATCGTGCTCCATATGTTTTCCATAAATCTCTGAGGTGGAGGCGATAAAAACCTTTTTTTTGAATCGATTGGCCAGTCGAAGAACAACCTCTGTTCCCTTAACATTAATGTCCAACGTTTCCACGGGATGATCCATGATATTCCGGACGCCAACGGCGGCAGCAAGATGATAGATCTGGTCCGCCTTAAATATGAGTTCATTCATGACAGATTCATTTAAAATAGTGTCCACGACCAGGTGCAGCTTTTTATGATTCTGAATTTTTTCCAGGTTTGCGAGCTTCCCTGTCCAGAGATTGTCGATCACAAACACTTCATGATTATTTTCCAAGAGTTTCTCGGCGAGATGGGAACCTATAAAACCAGCACCGCCGGTAATTAACGCTTTCATATTTTCCTCCAAAGGTCAGGGGTCTCAAAAAGACCCGTACAAGTAACTCCAAGCCAGAATCAACATGCAAAATTCATACCTTAAATGCAAGGGCATTTGCGCACAACCAGCAGCTCCGCAACTTCGGTTACAGGATTCCAAAGCGGTTATGGTTGGTTTCAAGCAGATACGATCATGATATCATCACTTTGTAAGCTATTAAAGAAAAGCTTGTTGAACCGTGTAAGCTTTTCATTATATCTGTACTTTTTCGAGAGCCCAGTCCTCGATTTCAACTTCCAGAGAGCGTTGCAGAAGCTCAAGGCTAACCACTACTTTGTTCTTGGATTTGTGCCGCAGATAAATTCCTATCAGTCCTTTAAGGGGTCCTTCCATAATCATAACCTGGTACCCTTCCGCCATATAAGAACGATTCTGGACTGTTCGGTCGGTTCCGTGAAGGATCATCAGCGACGAGATTTCATCATCATTGGCGGGAATGGGTTTTCCCTTGAAAGCCACCATTCGAACAACCCCGATAGTCTGGATGATGTGATAATATTCTTCTGCCTCAAGTTGAGAACGAACAAAAACATACCCTGGAATCATAGGCACCAGTATTTTTTTTCGCCGATCTTTTCTTCTGCTCCAGACCTCAATGCGCGGCAGGAAGGTTTCAAGAGATTTGAGACAGAGTTGATCGTGGACCTTCTGTTCAAAACGACTTCTGGTATGGAGCGCATACCATTTTTTACATTGTTCCTCGTCCATTATTCCTTGTTCTATTGTCATGTTTTCGAACTATTGCTGTCTGTATTTAAAATTTCGGCCCTATGTGTTGGCGTTGTTTCCATTAATCCAAAATCCAAAACCCAAAATCGTGTCCGAATCACGCCAAGGCGTGATTTCCGTTCAGGCACTAAAGAGTCGCTATTTTATCGATATTGATCCCTTTATCTATAAGATATTGCCTGTCCATTTCCATATTGTTCAGCCTCATCAGCAAGACAGCGTCCCAATCATTTCCAGCCAAACGTTCCGTTCCTTCAATTCTGTGTTCGAAAAAGCTTTTTCCAAAGCGCGTTTCATCAACTACCCCTACCAGTTTGATATCTGTAAGCAGCATATAAAGATAGGCAAGTTCCGCTGTTTCCCCGGCCCCAAAAAAAATAACGGAATGAATGCTGTTTTTTTTCATCTCGTAAAATCTCTTTACCAGCAGTCTTTTGATTTCCTTGTGGAAATGACTGGAATAGCGGAAATATTCGAGCGTAAGAATCCCTTTTTTTGTCACTCCTTCAGGCGTCAGGCCGTATTGCAGCCTGTTTTTTGAAATGGTTGTAACGGTAAAATATCCCCTGTTTATAAGTCTTTTGATAAAAGTATTCACCAAACCGAGCGACAGGTTAAGACGACGCGATAACTCGCGTTGGCTCGAATTCCCTTCCCTGTCGATTTCGCCCATCAAACGGAGCATATGAATGTCTTCATTATTCATTCTGACCCAATTACACGCAATTTCAGCCTGGCCACTCTCGGTAAACAACACCATGAAAATGAAGGCCAATGTTCAATATTTGAACGTTTTTGTCAAGGATAATTTGACATTTGTCCATTCGATCTTTATGATTTCCTCCTTTTTAATGACCTTCGTGCTAACCGGTTTTATGATTATCAAAATGGGATTTTGAAGAAGGAGTTATTTGTTCATGGAATGTAATCGTGAAAGGAATCTGAAGAGGTGTAACTGTTCCTATGAACCCTGCGCTAAAAAAGGGATNTGCTGTGAGTGCATTTCCTATCATCTGAAAATGAGACAGCTGCCGGGATGCTGTTTTTCTTCAGCGGAAGAAGCGACCTTTGATCGCTCTTTTGAGCATTTTACGCGCCTTGTTCAGGAAGGAAAAGTTTAAGAATGTCACCCATGGACTTTTATTCCTTCATGGATCAGCTGGAGGACGCGCTCCTTTCCATCCGGAAATTTGTATCCTTCATAACTCTGGCTGAGCAGTAGTCCGCCATTTTGGCCCCTCCAGCGATTTCCCGCGTGATCAAAGCAGACCCTGGATGTAACCTGTAAATTTTCTATAAACCACAGCAGTTCAACCAACTGTTCACGGGAGGAAAGGGGTTGAAAAGTTCCTTTTCGGCAATCCTCAAAGAGCGGTGAACCGGGCGAAGGATAAAAGGGGCGAGACCGGATGTAATCGGGATCTATTTTGTTCAGTACCCTTGCGGTATTTGTGGCATGGTTCTCCCACATTTCTCTTCCGCCCAGGCCCGGCATCCAGTATTCGGATAGCTGAAACCCGGCTTCTTTTGCTTTTCTGCCTCCTTCAATATGCCCTCTGCCCGTTACGCCCTTGTTGATTTTTTCAAGCAGGGTATCGTCACCTGTCTCAAGTCCCACATGCAACCTGTCCAGCCCGGCCTTTCTAATTGCTGTAAGTTCCACCAGTTTGCGCTGAACAAGAGTTCTGGATCTGGCATAGGTGGTAACCCGCTTCAGGGAAGGGAATGTTGTCCGCAAATGCTTTAAAATGTCCACCAGCTTTAGCGCAGGGAGAATCAAACTGTTCGCATCCTGGAGGAATGCCGTTTTTCCACCGGAAANAAGCCATTCATAGACCATTGGAAATCCATAGCCCTTGTTGAGTTCGGNCTCTCTTTCAAGGAGGGCAAAGGCCACGTTTCGGTTTATCTCACCACCGTAGCCCAGATCGTGTGAGAGCGATTTCAGTTGTTTGCAGATGGCCGCAATCGTATCCACGTCTCCCTTTACTTCTTCCGGAGACCGTAATTGGAACCGTTGGCCTTTATACATGCTGCAGAATGTACACCTGTTCCAGGGACAATTGCGGGTTACTCTGATGAGCAGGGAACTGCTTCCTCCTTCACTGGGAGGGCGGTAGATACCGGTTTCAAAGTCATATTTCGTGCGAACTTCGACAGTCATGGAAAACCCTC
>BS_KBA_SWE02_21mDRAFT_10000115_pt1 | contig 26940 bp, 25 predicted proteins | sample BalSeasSWE02_21m_FD_9196 | JGI IMG/M metagenome (IMG submission 9196)
CGCTGGAAGTCGCCTCGATCTGGACTCCAACCTGAACTACCGGTCCTGCATCGGCAACTGCTCCTTCTGGTCTTCCCAAGGGCATCTGTTTGAGCACAAAAAGCATCTCCCGCAATTTGGAAACATCCCAATTACCATTTCCCAAAATATCATTCCCTTTTGCACCAAGAGCAGTTCTTCTGGACCCGGCAAGGATACCAGCATAACTACTTAAGTCCAATTGTGCAGATGCTATCAAAACCTCTGAATTATGACAGGAAACACACGCCAGAGCACCTGGATACCAAAGGTTAGCTTCGTTGAAAAGAATAGTGATTTCACTATAAGTTGCGTTGCAGGTTGCACCTCTGTTGTCCATAAATGTGAATGGTTCAACCTCAGGATATTTTGCATTAACCCAGGCAGAAAGCAGAGGTTCGGCACTAACCACGCATTTTTCAGATCCAGCAGATATCTGTTGCTTAACTTGAACAGGCAATGTAGCAGGGAAGATGGTGGGGATGGGTGTATGGTAAATTTGAGCTAAGCCAGCTTGTGAACAGTCGTTATTAAATCCACAATTCCCAAAATATAGGAATGCAATAAAAAAGATCAGGAAGACCGGCAATCCAAATATCAACCCCATCATCCATGCTTTAAAATCCTTATTCATAAAGACATCTCCCTTGCATTCATCACAGACTTCTTACTTCAGGGTTCGAACGTAGTTGACAACATCCCAGCGATCACGAACATTTAGGTTTTCATTCAAAGCAGGCATACGTCCGGCAACACCATTTGAAATGGTTAAAAATATCGCCCCATCGCTCAGGCTTTGAACAATTATTGAGGAAAGATCAGCCGGTTTGAATTCAAAGAATGCAGCAACAACGCCGTCCCCTTTTCCTGATTGACCATGACAAATGACACAATTAATTTTAAAAAGCTGTTCTCCACGAGCCAGTGAAATGTCGTCTGTCGCAACTGGGTTGGCTGGTGCACCCATCCCGGGTATAAAAGCCGCCCCCTCCACCGGAATCGAATTTACAGCAACCGGAAGGGGATCTTCCATCGGCTTGAAGGAGGGTTGGATCTCCATAAAAGAAATCCAATCGATCTTGATCAAATCGTATGTAAAAATTAGCAATCCGCCACCTAGAACAATGACCACACTCAATATGATAAGTAATTTTTTGATCATAGTTGTTGTGCCTCCGCAGGTTCCACGGATTTTGCCCCAATAAACTTGAGGGCTGAAATTATTGATTTTTCTTTTTCCTGGGGACATGAAAAAAATACTGCGATCTTTCCATCACTGATCTCGGGAACATATTCTTTTGGTTTATAAGAAGGAAACTGACTATCCAGGAATACACCCAGGAACGTACTGATCAACATACCCAGCATGGTCATTTCAAATACAACCACAATGGAAGGAGGAACAGGGATCAAAGGCTGCCCGCCAACATATATCGGGTATGAAAGGGGTGTAACTATTGCAAGGAACAATCCGATCAAGAATCCTGCCAGCGCTCCTCCCAGCGCTAATCTGGGCACATTTGTCCATTGATGGGGTCGTCCAAGCATCGGTTCGGTAACCGGAATGCCGGAGACAATATTGATCTGATCATCACTGAGACCCATATTACGGAGTTTTTCAACAGCATCTGCGGCCGGATCAATATCTTCAAATAGTGCCAGGAGAGTCTTCATTTCTTCCATAATTGCCTCTCAATCATTCCAATTCGCTAACTGCAGGAACAGTCGCCTTGCCCACTTTGCGTAGACTGTGCGCCATCTGTCCTTCTTGAACTTCCCACACCGGCACCAGAGGAACTATGCGTGAAGCCAGCATGTATAAAAGAATAAAGAACGCCAAAGTTCCGAGGCTTAACCAGACCTCAACCCCGGGTTTGTACATGCGCCAGGTAAAGGGCATGCGGTTGATCGTCAGGGAGATCGGCACGATCACATATCGTTCGATATACATGGCAACATTAATTAATAAGCCAATTGTAAATAAAATGGTTGGATTGCGCCGGATCTTCTTATTCCACAATAATGCCCATGGGATCACAACATTAAAGATCAGCATCATAAACCACATCCAGCCTAATGGACCCGATTCATGAAAATGGAGCAGAATATCTGTGAACTTATCACCGTTATACCATTGCACTAGATAATCGTTGAAAAAGAAATATGCCCAAGACATGGAGATGATCAACATTAATTTTCCCATTGAGTCAAAAACTTCGGGCCGGATGAAATACTTCATATTTTTCATGGTGGCGCGCACGACCACCAGCACCATCGCAACGGCGGCAATACCCGATTGCAGCGCTCCAACCACAAAATAAGGGCCAAAAATCGTCGATGACCAACCTGGGCGCATGGCTGCAGCAAAATCCCAGGAGACGATCGTATGAACAGAAAACATCACTGGAAGGATGGCGAATGCAAAGATGTTCATGGCTGTGCGCAGGTGAGTCCATTCCCCCTCGGTTCCACGAAATCCAAGCGCTAATGTACGGTATAAAATTTTTCTCCAACCTTTGGAACGATCGCGTGCCATGGCAAGGTCAGGGATAAGAGGCAGAAAGAGGTACATAGTGCTTGCCAGCAAATATGTATTGATAGCCAGGAAATCCCATGAAAGCGGTGAATGAAAGTTAGGCCATAAACCACGTGCATTCGGATAAGGAGCCAGGAAGTAAAACAACCAGACCCGGCCCATGTGCATAAAAATGCTCAAACCTGCTTGTACCAGACCAAAGGTGGTCATCAATTCTGCAGCACGTGTGAATGGACGCCGAAATTCAGCTTTGAAAACTCGCAACAAGGCTGAAACAAAAGTCCCTGCATGACTGATCCCGATCCAAAAAACTGTGTTGACCAGGAAGATACCCCAATAGGCTGGTCGATTTACTCCAGCCACACCCATACCTTCGTTGATAAGATAACCCCAGGCTCCAAAAAGGCACACCAGAACAATAATTCCCAGAAAACCAGCGACCACCCAAAATTTCCAGGATGTGGTTTGCATCGATTCCATCACCATATCATTCATGACTCCGCGCGGCAAGGGATCGAACATGAGATGTTCGGAAAACTCATCAGGTGTCTTTATCTTTGAGTTAACCATTTCTGGCATAGGATGAACCTCCCTTCAGATAAGTAACAACGGGCTCTGTCCCCAAATCTTCCAGGAGTTTTACTCCTCTCCCATTTTTTGCTAGCTTGCTAACACTACTCTCAGGATCATCCAACCGTCCAAAAACGATCGCGTCGGTGGGACAGGCTTGCATACAGGCGGTAACAATTTCACCATCTTCTGGTATTCGGCCTTCTGATTTTGCTAAGTCTTCACCGCTTATTATCCGCTGAACGCAAAAATTACATTTTTCCATGATGCCTTTGCGGCGAACTGTAACGTTGGGATTCAATTGATTTTCAAGAGGTGTGGGTCGTTCATAGTCGCGCCAATTAAATTCACGCACCTGATATGGGCAGTTATTGGCACAGTACCGCGTTCCTACGCAGCGATTATAGATCTGCATATTGATCTGTTGCCCTTCGCTATGGACAGATGCAAAAACAGGACAAACAGGCTCACAAGGAGCTTTTCCACACTGTTGGCATAAGACAGGTTGAAAGGGGGTCGATTTTACTTCGGGATATTCACCTTCCCAAAATCTTTCAACTCTAATCCATTGCATTCCTCTGCCATATCCGGCATCTTCTTCTCCAACAAAGGAAATATTATTTTCCATGGCACAGGCAACAACACACGCCTGACAACCTGTACAAATATCCTGATCAATAACCATACCCCACTTATGCTCAACTTTATTCTCAGATGTGTTATCCATTGGTCCACTCCCAAGCTATGTAATAAGTTAGAACTACCATTAAATTATTCACCCAAACCTTCCCCGTAAACACCAATTCGGCTTTCATTCCGGGATAAGGCTTGCTTTCTTGTTGTTTTTTCAATGCTGACCTTTGTCGCTGAAAACGCCAGGTCAAAAGATCCATTGAGGTGTAACCCTAACAAATTTGCCGGGTTCACTCCGCGTCCTTCGGCATATCTACCATAAGCTGTATGACCTTGTCCAAATGGGATCGCGATCACATCCGGGCGGATGGCCGGGTAACGGTATACTGCTGCTTCAATAATTCCATATGCCGAACTAATCCTGATGACATCGTCGTTCTCCAAACCCAACTCATCCGCAGTAGCGGGATTGATCTCGACCCACGAATTCCACATAACCGTTGTTGTTGGGTCAGGTGTTTCCTGCAACCAGGGTTTGTTTGCCCCACTGCCATCCCCTAGTATTGGAGATAGAAAGGGAAATAGGATGAACTCACCCTCTCCGTCAAATTCTGGCTCCGGTATATTGATCTTTTTATTAAGAATACTGGTATCGCCAGGATTTAATAATCCGGGATCAGCACTCCACCACCCCCCATATTGTTGAAATTGAGCCATAAAGGTATTGATCTCAGGAGCATCAAAATGACCATCCATTGGCACCAGATCCAATAAAGATTGTCTCAAATAGTCAACAATATCCTCATAAGGTATCGCTTTAGCTATATCTCCTCCAATTGCTTGAATGGAAGCTAAAAGGACATCTGCAGTTGATTGGGTGTTGTAGAATGCGGCAACTACAGGTTGTGATCCGGAGATGACAGCCCGATCGCTGCCAGTCTGAATTTTTTGATATCCCCACGATTCTAGAGCTGTGTGATCGGGAAAGATATAGTCAGATTGCATGGCAGTCTCGTCCAGAAAAGAAGCAAACGAGATAACCAGGGGAACTTGTGCGAGAGCTTCCTCAAATCCGAGTCTGGCTGGTATTTCATATACAGGATTGATGCCGTGAACAAATAGGACCTTTACCTTGCCGGATATCATCCTTTGAACCAGATCATTCACATCCGGGAAAGAATTCAAGCTGGAGGATATTCCCTCATTGACAGGGAGAACGGGTGTCAGAAATACGCCACCTTCTTTGCCGATATTATTCAAAAGCACATTCACCGCCAGGATTGCTTGAGCAGTTTCCAGCCCATTGGTATGTCCGAGGGCAGACCCACCCGGTAAGATCAACGGGCGATCTGCTTCCGCAAGAATTTCTGCCAGACGTTGCATATTTTCTTCACTCACACCAGAACTTTCCGCTGCCAAAGCCACATCAACTTGTACAAAGGCATTGGGTGTCACTGATCCACGTTTTTCAGCTACAAGACGTCCGATCGCCAGTGCCACCATACCTTCCGTTCCAGGTTTTATCGGAAACCATTCATCCGCTACTGCAGCAGTCTGTGATAAGCGCGGCTCAAATTGCACAAGGTATCCTCGTTTACCAACTTTTCCCCGCCGCAAGTTGGCAAAACCACGCGAATATGCAACCGGTGATAAAAATGTCTCAAGAAAATTTGCACCGAAAGAAAAAACTACATCGGCATTTGCCATATCAAAGAAAGGCAGGGCTGGGTTTTCAAAAACCACCCTGGCAGCATCCACCAAAGTGGACCTGGCCTCAAATATTTGCTGTGCGCCAAACCGGATCGGNGCAGGAGCACCTAATGCAGTTGATATCTCAGAGACGAGATCAAACAGATGATCATCTTTTAGACCTAAAAGGAAAGAGATGTCTCCAGCCGGAATTGAGGTAAACACATCCTTCAGTTTATTTGTGACCTCATCCCAGGATAAATTGTCAAACGACGCGCTATTTCGTTTTTTCTGTTGAACAGGATTCTGAATGCGATCTGGGTTGTATAATCCCTGTAATGCTGCCTGTCCACGCACACATGTCTTTCCAAGGTTAACCGGGTGGTTTGGATTGCCTTCAATCTTGATGGCGCGTCCCTGCATGGTACGCACAATGATCCCGCATCCTGCCGGACACTCCCGGCACGAGGTGGCATAGTGCGTGCTTTGACCGTTATATGTATATTCAGGCATACGGGCATAAGGTTCACGTGTAACATAACGAGATGCCGGACCACAACCTGTTAATACTGCCGTGGCAGCCGCACCAGCACCTGCTACCTTTAGAAAATCACGGCGGGTAATCTTATTGGTCATATCCTTCTCCACATTGCATCTTCTGTGTAAACGCCATTATCGATGGCATGTAGCACAATCGGTTAGTTTTGCCAATTTCAATTCATCGCCAGCGGCTTTCTCCCGGTGGCAACTCAAACACCAGCCCATATTCTGTCCGGAACGGGCAATAGCAACTTTCTCCCGACTGATCTCTCCATGACAGGTTTCGCAGTTCAAACTTGCTGCAATATGGGGGCGGTGATTAAAATATACAAAATCAGGCTGGATGAACACAGGTACCCAGGGAATCGGCTCTCCACTTGAGACATAATCAGCAATTTTTTGTTGTTCCGCATTTTTGATTGGTATTTGCTGGTGACAACCCCAGCATTTAGCACTGGTAGGTAGACCCGCAGAGGCTTGTTTCCAGGCTCCCGGATGACAATATAGGCACTGAACTCCAAAACCTACATGAACTTCATGATTGAATTGGATGGGCTGCGGAGGAGATTGCTGCATTCGCCAGATGGCATATCCCGAACCACTCAAGAATAGAATGAATATTATTCCTACTCCAAGTAAAAATATTGGTTTTTTAATTAATACTTTCATTTTTTCGAGAAAATTAAATTTTCGTAATCTCTCCAGCATGGAATCTCCTCACAACTTATGAGAAATGTTTATATTTTTATTTTTTTCTTTTTAATAGTGTAACAACCAAAAATCCTACCAACACGAATCCGCCAATAAAAGCCAAAGAATATCCTGCTGCTCCTATAAAAGCACCCAGCCCGGTTAATATCCCTGACCATAGGTTATATGTTGGTCCTCCCAACGTTTCTCCGGGAGTCGGTGTAGCATTCGAAAAAGGTTTGCCTACAGCGACCTGACCACCAGTTGGAAAAGTTTGCACATAAGCCAGGATATCACGTCCATCTTCAGGGCTCCAACCCAGATTATAACCAATGGGCATATTTGTACCAGCTACACCAAACCTGGTACGATGCAAGAATCGCCATGGATCACGGTTTGCCACCGAACCCAGGTATTCATCAATTCCTTCTGTGTGAAAAATGATCAGCTTCCCATCATCACCGTGACAGGAGACACAGGTGGATTGATATAAGGATTTTCCATTTTCGAGGTTTTCATTAACCACTTTCAGAGAGATAGGGTCAATGTACTCATGATCATTGATAGTCCCAAATTTCAAGAAATCTGCCACCTTCAAAAGAGCAGCTTCATCCATGTAATTGGAAAAATCGTGGGCAGGATCCTTGCCGCCTTTGAGATGATCGACGATCTCACTCAAGCTCATATTGGCAGATAAAGACATGACATTAGGAAACCCCGTCAGGTGAGATCCGGATCCATAGGCACCTTCCACACCAAGATAATCCCACCCATGGCATTCTGAACAACGCCAGGTATCCAATCCTGAGCGGCTATTTGTGGATTGACGTGACCAGATCAGCATATCTCCTGAGGGTGGCTCACTTTCCAGAACCGCATACCATTTGTCGTAAAGCTGGGCTCCTGCGACAATATCAGGATCCGTGGGAGTCTCAGCTTGTGCGATCACCTGGCTTACAGAAAAAACGATAAGGGAAATTAGAAAGACAGCAATAAGCAAGCGGATATAATTTCTGGTCTTCACTGGCATATATCTCCTCCAATTTGCATAATCGCTGGTAAGATCTAAAATCACTTTGGGTCGATCTAAATTGAAATCTTTTTTACATGACGATAATGTTATTCAAATTATACATGATTGCGTAAATTTATCCAATTTTTTTTACACCGAACTTCATCGAAAAAGTAATTTATAATTAGATATGTTTCCAAATTCCAACCCTTCACAATCCCCCATCTCCTTTCTGGTAAAACATTAGGAGGAGCAAATAATGAAACATTTTATTATTGTTGTAATCCTGGTTGTCATATTTACNGTACTTGTTTACGCTGGTTTAAATAGTATAGGTTTATTGCCNGTGCAAGCCAGTGCCCAGGCGATTTCCATTGATAACCTTTTCCAGATACATATCGGTTTAATTTCGTTCCTCTTTTCCCTGATCGTCGTCATCCTGGTCTATAGCCTGATCGTATTTCGTCGAAAAAAAGGTGAAACAGGTGATGGAGCCCATATTGAAGGGAACACTGCTCTGGAAATTACCTGGACGCTCATCCCCCTTCTGATCGTAATTTTCCTGGCATATGTAGGAGCTTACTCGCTCGGGGAAGTAAGACGGATTGATATGACAGCCCTGCAAGTCAAGGTCACCGCTGGTCAGTGGTACTGGCAATTCCAATACCCTGAATACGGAGTTACATCCACAGAATTGTATTTACCGTTAAATCGTCAGGTTGATTTACAGATGAGCAGCAATGATGTTATTCATTCTTTTTGGGTTCCTGAATTCCGGGTAAAACAGGATATTGTACCTGGTCAGGTGACTGAATTGCGTATTACACCCTCCCTATTGGGAAATTACAAGGTTCGTTGTGCTGAACTTTGTGGGGCATCGCATGCATATATGGAAGGTTTGGTAAAAGTTGTCGAGCCTGCCAATTTTGAAAATTGGATCGCGGATCAACAAGCGACTGTTGTTGTTGATCCTGTCTTACAGGGTCAACAGTTAGTACAACAGTATGGCTGCACTACTTGTCATTCATTGGATGGATCCATTAANATCGGTCCATCATGGAAAGGTTTATATGAATCCACAGTCATACTGAATGATGGTACAACCATCAAAGCCGATCAGGCTTACCTGAAATCTTCAATTTTGGAACCGAACCTGTATATTCACGAAGGATTCCCATCCAATGTGATGCCATCGTTCAGTGAAATTCTTGATCAAACCCAGGTTGAATCCATCGTAGCATTCATCGAAAGTTTGAAATGACGGAGGCAAGATGAAAAAATTTTTCTCACTCGGTCTGATCCGGGGACTCCTTTGGCAAGCAGTTGGTACAGGTATTGGCGTTGGAATTGTGACTCTGATCAGGGTTCTTATGGGACTTCCTGCCTGGAAAGCTGAACCAGCGACAGTTTTTGGAGCGCTTTTAGGAGTATTTTTCTTCCTGGCAGGAGTAGGCGCTTTTACAGATTGGTTTAGGATGGCTAAGGGTGAGGAAGTAGAGGAAATGCCTGACGAATCTCATCTGGGTGCGATGCGTTATTTTGGAGTCTCCTTGGACCATAAAGTCATTGGGATCCAATATATGGTTTTTTCAATAGTCCTGATGAGCGTTGGAGGTATGTTTGCACTCATCTTCCGCACAGAGCTGGCTGAAACAGGAATGCAATTCCTTTCACTGATCGAATACAACACATTGATGTCTTTGCACGGAATTGTAATGATCGTATCGATCCTCGTGGGAATAGCAGCGATCATGAACTACACAGTTCCTCTCCTGATCGGTGCCAGCGATATGGCATTTCCACGCTTGAACGCTTTTTCTTTCTGGGTCGGTGTTCCCTCCGGGTTGGTTATCCTATCCAGCTTGTTCCTGGGAGGGTTTGACACAGGATGGACTGGTTATCCACCCTTATCGGTACGCGCCCCTCTTGGAATGCAAATGTTCTTTCTGGGGGTTGCCCTGGTCGGTTTCACATCAATCCTGGGGTCAATAAATATAATTGCGACAATAATTCGATTACGCTCCAAAGGCATGACTCCTTTCCGAATGCCTATATTCATATGGGCCGCGATCGCAACCTCGATTATCAGTCTAACCGCCACACAACTGATCGGGCTTTCCTTTGAGATGGTAATGTTCCAACGATTGTTCGGAATGGGTTTCTTTGATCCAGTTAAGGGTGGCAACCCCATTCTGTTCCAGCATCTATTCTGGTTTTATTCCCATCCGGCTGTTTACGTTTTTGTATTACCAGGGTTGGGGATCATCAGTGAACTATTACCGGTTTTTGCACGAAAGCCCCTGTTTGGTTACAAATGGGTAGCAATGTCATCTTTGGGAATTGCCCTGGTGGGATTCCTGGTATGGGGACATCACATGTTCACGTCTGGTATGGCGGAATATCTTCGTGTCCCGTTCATGTACAGCACATTGCTTGTAGCTATTCCAACCGGCGTAAAATTCTTCTCGTGGGTGGCAACCCTTTGGCGAGGCAAGATTACCTTCCCTGTACCCATGCTTTTTGTTCTGGCATCTATTGTCGTGTTCCTGATGGGAGGCTTAACTGGGCCTCCAAATGCCACAATTTCAACCGACCTTCATCTTCAGGATACTTATTATATTGTCGGTCACTTCCATGACACTTTGTTTGGTGGCTTTATGTTCCCATTCTTTGCTGCGGTCTACTACTGGTTCCCCAAGATGACCGGACGGAGATTGAATGAAAAGCTAGGCAAACTTCATTTCTGGCTGGTCACCCCGTCATTCTTCGTGCTCTCACTTTGGATGATGCGGATCGGCTTGCTGGGCATGCGTCGAAGAATTGCAGATTATGATCCGGCTTTACAATTTCAAACATATCATCAGGTGATGACCTTTTCAGGCTATTTCATTGCCCTGGGTGTCCTGGTCTTCATCATCAATCTGATTTGGAGTGCAAAGAAAGGTGAACCTGCAATAGGAAATATTTGGAACTCTCGCTCTCCCGAGTGGCAGGTTCCTTCCCCCATGCCAATGCACAATTATGACAGGCAATTCGAGGTCGTGGGAGAGCCTTATGATTATGGACTTCCCGGTTCCACATACGTCAAGTTCGAGGGAGAATAACAACCATGGCTGAATCTAATAATACTTCCTACAAACGCATGGGGTTGGTAATTTTTGGCATCCTCGCAATTCTGACCCTGATGGAATTCGGGCTGGCAGTTTATTTGAATATTTGGGTTTTATTGACCCTTCTGGCAATCCTAAAAGCTGGTTTGGTTATGTACTATTACATGCACATTTACCGACTTTTTACTCCGGACAGTGATACCGACCGCCACTCTTATGCCTATAAATTAGTGACCAGCCGCCTGGGCTTATGGCTCTTCATGCTATCAGATGCCTTCATTTTTGGCGGATTATTGATCTCCCGTTTTAACCTGATGGGATTCACACGACCTGAGTTGAGCCAGCCACTTGGGCTGGCGGTAACATCCATCTTATTGGTGTCCTCATTTTTTGCCAATCGGGCAGAAACATCAATGGCAAATGGAGACCGCAAGCAATTCACGATCAGCACTGTTATCACGATGGTACTTGGTATTCTTTTTATCCTGGGTGTACTTGGGGTTGAGTGGCAACTGGCCCCCTTCAAAGCCGCAGATGGTGTTCAAGGCGCTGTTTTCTATTCAATGACCGGTTTTCATGTCTTTCATGTCCTAACTGGTGTGATCTTCCTTGGCATTGTTTTACGCAATGCCATGCGTGGGCATTATTCAGAAGAAAAACATTGGGCTGTAGAGGCAGCAGCTGTATATTGGCACTTTATAGATGTGGTCTGGATTTTCTTTTATCCGGCTTTATATCTAATTGGAACGCTTCGTTAGAAAAAATATTAAAGACATGCTTTTTTCTTCACCCATTAGTAATCAAGCCCAAGGGTTAATAATGGCTTAAAATATTGGGAGTTTTTTAATGAATAAAAAATATCTCGTAATTGCACTAACGTCAATTGTCTTGCTTTTAGCTGCCACTTTTCTATTTCTTAATACAACAAGATCAAACAATCCCAAATTCAACGGTTCAATTATTGACCCTCCTACCCCCGCAACAGATTTCACGCTGACGAATCAAGATGGCCAATTAGCCAGTTTGAGTGATATAAAAGGAAAATATTTATTAATATTTTTTGGATTCACATCGTGCACGGAGGAATGCCCGGCAACAATGGCCATCCTCAGTCAGGTTCGAACAGGTCTTGGCGCGAATGCAGACCAGGCTCAAATTGTGTTCATCTCAACCGACCCCGCCAGAGATTCACCTTCGGCTGTCAAAACTTTTATTGATCGCTTTGATCCAACATCCATCGGTTTTACAGGTTCCTTATCTGAACTCCAATCAGTTTGGATGGATTATGGAGTAATGGTGCTGGATAGTGGTGAAACCCATTCAATCAGAGTATACCTGGTTGATCCGGAAGGGAATTGGCGTCTTACTTACGCACCAGCTTCCAATCCACAGGAAATTGTTGACGATATTGAATTATTGAAAAAAGGATATTGATTTTGAAAAAGGACTTTTTTTGGCGCATATTTGGATCAATGCTGGTTGGCATTCTCATATCCGGACTTGTCAGCGAAATCGCATTTCGAAGTATGGGAAATACGAGCAGCCGACCTCCTCAAATTGTTGAACTTGTCATTCCAGCTGGAACATCGGAAAAAGTATCCAAAGGGCAATCTGTAATATCAGATGGCTTGATATTCATGGTAGGAGATACTTTGGAGCTTATCAATCAGGATTCTATAGCCCACACTTTTGGCCCCTTATTCGTCCCACCCGGTTCATCAGCAAGCTTAATTCTGGATACTCCAGAAAGCCTGGCTTTTTCCTGCTCTTTTGAACCCACTCAATTCTTTGGGTTGGATGTACGTGAAGGTTTAACACTTGGCACTCGAATAAATGGGATCCTTTTAGCAGGAATACCCATGGGTCTTTTACTTTCTGTTTACAGTGTAATTGCCTGGCCCTTCAAAAAACAAGCCCTGGTTCCCCCAGCAAATTAACTTTCTGATCTATCACTAGAGTCAACACTCATGTTTAAAAGCATAAAATTAATGTTTTCTTCAGCTTGGCTATTAACGACCTGCCTGGTTTTCTTGGCGGTCATACTAACAATTCGATTGGGTTTCTGGCAATTGGACAGACTTGACCAAGAAAAAATATTCAATTCCCATATCCAATCCATTCAGGCCATGCCGGATTTAAACCTTTCGGAAAATTTGATCGAGACTAACTTAACTGATATGGAATACAGACCAGCAATTGCAACGGGGTATTTTGATTTTGAGAATCAGGTAGTCATCCGCAATCAAGTATGGATACAATCCTGGGGGAATGAAATTGGATATTCATTATTGACACCCCTCCTCTTGCAGAATGGACAGGCTGTTTTGGTACAACGTGGTTGGATACCGTTAACTTATGACACACCGTTATCCTGGCGTAACTTTGATCAACCAGGTGATGTTTCGATACAAGGGATCATCCGTCTTCCATTGGAAAAAGGAGAAATGGGAGGAGGCGTTCCAGATCCAACATTAATTCCCGGCCAGGATAGTTTATTTTTCTGGAATTATGTGAATATTAAACGTATACAACAACAATTGCCGTATGAGATTCTGCCGATTTACATCCAACAAGCTCCGGTCACAAATGAAGAGGCTCTACCTTACAAGAGTATTCCAATGTTGAAATTGACAGATGGAGCACATCTTGGTTATGCACTTCAGTGGTTCTTTTATGCCCTTTTATTAATATTCGGGTATCCAATATTCATCCGCAAACATTAAGAAAGCTGAAATTTATCAAGAAAACACTTGCGGTCTCCATAATGATACAATGAGCCAGGTTTAAAGCTCTAATTTTTTCACAGAAATTTCGCCATAATTGGCGATGGATCAGAGAGCGCTACCTTTCTGATATTTATTTTTTTCTAGTATACTAACAAATATGTTTAGCACCATGCGCTACTCAGCTGCAATTCTTGTCTTTCTATTAGCATCCTGTTCTGTCCCCAGTCCAGTCAATCTTTGGCAATCTCCAGTTACCTACCTTTCAAATGGTAGTGAAGTAATTTCCCAGGTTAAAACCAGCCCAACTCCCACAAATTCAGAATCGACAGAAATAACCCTTTCACCGCCTTTGGAAACCCAAACATCCCAATTTCCACTTGAGCCCTCACCAACGATTGTTGAACGACAACTCGCTGAGGATTGGCAGAATTGGCCGGTTGTGCCCCAGGTTTCCCCGTGGTTAAAAACAATTTATGCACAGGGATTGTCAAATGGTAATAATCCGCATTCGTTCTCAAAAATTGGCGACTGTCAAAATGTAAAATCGCTGTTTCTTCCTTTTGATTTACAACCATATTATCGTTTAGGCGATAAGTATTCCTATCTTATACCTGTTATTGAGCAATTCTCCGAAAGCTGGATGCGCGAAAGTCAGGCAGTTCGGGGCGGTTATAATGTAGCAACTGTAATATCACCATTCGCTTATGACAAAGGCGAATTATGTGGGACTGATGAATCTCCACTCGCATGCGAATTTCGTTTGAACGAACCCAGCATTGCCATCATTAGCATGGAGACATGGACATCCAAGCGACCTCCAGAAATTTATGAGGGATATTTGAGCCAGATCGTTGAATTTGTACTGGCACATAACGCAATACCGATTCTGGCAACTAAAGCTGATAATATTGAGGGTGACCATAGCATTAATGCAGCAGTGGCTCGGGTGGCTTACAAATACGATATTCCAATGTGGAATTTCTGGGCGGCTGTACAATCCCTTCCGTCAAAGGGGTTGACTGAGGATAACTTTCATCTGACAGTTGGAAAAAATTTTTTTGATGATCCGGTGGAAATGGAAAAAGCCTGGCCTGTACGAAACCTGACTGCATTGCAAACGATTGATGCTGTCTGGAAAGCTGTTAAATAGATTGTTTTATTAGGGAATTTATTTTTTTTTAGTTTTGATAGCTTAAATTTTTTGAAATTCTAAGTAGAGAAGAATTTCTTACCAGGACGTTCAAATTTTGAGTTTGGTTTTTTTGCCATATTTGGAAGAGGAGCTAAAATGAAGATAAATTTCGGCATGTGGAAGACTGCACTATCCACACTGGTAAAAATGGATAACAAAGAAGAATGGGATCAACTAGATGTGATCTCCAAATGGCTGATCGCCACACGTTCCGGCGTCACTATTGTGACCATTTATTCGTGTTTGATTGCAGGAATATTGGCTTATCGCGATAAGACTTTTGCCTTGACCCCCTGGTTGATCATAACACTGGGTTTATTTATCGCACATGGCACCAATAATCTGCTTAATGATTATACGGACTTCTCGCGTGGTGTGGATTCAGATAATTACTTTCGAACGCAGTATGGAGTACACCCACTCTTTCAAGAATTTTGGACAAAAAAGCAACAATTGACCTGGTTCGCGATAAGTGGAGTAATTGCATCACTTACCGGCATCTATGCGCTAATTTTCACTAATTTTTCACCTGTAATTATTGGTTTGTTCTTATTTGGAGCAATTATCTTATTGTTTTATACCTGGCCGCTAAAGTACGTCGCTCTTGGAGAATTGTTCATTTTTTTAATCTGGGGGCCAATCATGGTCAGTGCTGTTTATTTAGTACTGGGCAAAGGATGGGCTGACAATATCTGGCAGATAGCCCTGGCTGGGGTTCCGTTTGGATTAAGTGTTGTCAGTATAAACCTTGGAAAACACATTGATAAATTTGCAGAGGATAGCAAGAAACATGTTGGCACTTTACCAGTTGTGATCGGTGAAAAAGTTGCCAGATATTTAAATATGTTCGTCCTCTTTATGATTTATGCTATCATAATCTACCTGATCTTCGTTACCCATTATTTTTCCCCCATTATGATGATCGTATTACTGGCTGGCAAACGCTGGTTGTATGCATTTGGTGCTTTAACTAAACCGCGTCCATCTGAACCACCCAAGGAATGGCCGGGGTGGCCAACCTGGTTCTCGGGATTTGCTTTTTACCACAACAGTCTGTTTGGCGATCTTTTCTTGATTGGTTTATTATTGGATACTTTCATGCGTATCTTCGTTGGAAATTTCTGGCCAATTGGATAATAAAGATATCTGGTAATAATTATCCCGACGATTTCTATACGATTATGTCAGAATTCAGGATTTTATGTTGACTTTCAGAATGATTCGTTTTATACTTTTGATAGGAAGAAATCGCTTATGAATGTATTGGTGAGACATTTTAACTGAGTTTTTTTGAAAGGCATGCCTGTTTTTTGCATGCCTTTCTTCATCTTTTATAGAAAAAAGTAAACATGCCATGTAATTTAGGGAGTTTGGGAGTGTAAGTCGGTAAAACCTGCTTTCACTCCCAAACCATCCCCCTAATTTATTGAAATAACAAAACATAATAAAAGGAGAGATAATATGGACTATGGAATGATTGGAAAAATAGAAAAAGCCAAGCGTTATGCCCAGGAAAGAAACCGCTTTCTGTTCGAAGCGTTTACAGTCACGATCAAAGGAGAAAACAATCCTCATACAGTCAAATTCGCAGATAATCAATGGATATGCGATTGTGATTTCTTCCAATCACGAAATGTTTGTACTCATACAATGGCTCTCGAGGAAGTACTAAAAGACATGCTGCCTATTCCACAACAGGTATAATTACACTAGAAACTTTTCAAAACAATCTACCCTCAACTGAGGGTAGATTGTTTTTATTCACGATCCCTCTTTCCTTTTTTTCAGGTACAATCTAACGCATGAAACCTTTCTCTCGTCGCGATTTTCTTAAACTAAGCAGCCTGGCTTTAGGTGGTCTGGCATTCACTCCATTTCTTCCACAGATCACGGAGTTTAATGACGTCGATCTGGTACGTGTCGGGACCAAGTCTGTAAGTGTTTATAGCAAGCCTTATGATACTAGTAATATTGTTGCCACATGGAACCAGGATGAGATCGTAAACATTTATGAAGTCATCACTGCTGAAACTCCATCTTACAATCCAATTTGGTATCGGGTCTGGGGTGGATATATGCACCGGGCTCACCTGCAACGTGTAAAAATAATTTACAATACCCCGGCAACGAAGATCCCGGAGATAGGTCAACTGGGGGAGATCACAGTTCCTTATTCTCAAAGCTTGAGTTTATCTAATCAACAAAGATGGTCACTCTCCAGTCGCCTTTATTATGGCTCAACCCATTGGATCATTGGCATTGTTGAGGGTCCTGACAAACAACCCTGGTATCGTCTTAGAGATGAAATTTATGATGGGTCAATCTACTATGCTCCTGCTATTCATTTACATGTGATCCCTGACGAAGAATTAAGTCCCATTACACCGGATGTTCCATTTAACCAGAAAAGGATCGAAGTAAATCTGAGTTCACAAACCTTAACCTGCTTTGAATATGACAATATTGTCTTGGAAACCAAGATTTCATCCGGCTTAAGAAGCCAGACGCTGGCAGGAGGCATTCCCACCGCCACACCTCTCGGAGATTTTAATATTCAAGGCAAGTATCCATCCAAGCACATGGGAGATGGTCAATTGACATCTGATCTTCAGGCATACGAGCTTGTGGGTGTCCCCTGGAATTGTTTTTTCACTGCCCAAGGACATGCCTTTCATGGGGCTTACTGGCATGATAATTTTGGAATTCCAATGAGTCATGGCTGTATCAACATGCGCATCGAGGACGCCAAGTGGCTCTTCTTATGGGCTATGCCAATTTCAAAACCTGATGAAGAGTCCAACCGTAATCGTGGGACCAGCATTCGTATATTTTAAGTTGATATTATGCCTATATTAAATTGGCCAGAAAAGGATCTTTCTCCTTTACCAAATGTAGATTTTATTCTAAATTCACACATTTACCCGGGGGGAGAGTCTTATCCTTCGGAATTTTCCGATAACCACTTATATCTGGGTGACAACCTGAAAACAATGGCAGCCCTTTTGCCAGATTATGCCGGGCGCATAGATCTGATCTATGCCGACCCCCCCTTTTTTACAAATAAAAAATTTTCAGCACGCATCGGTCGGGGTGAAGATTCCCGTAATCCTGCCAAATGGAAAATGAGTGATGGATATAACGATCATTGGGCAGATATTGATGAATATCTGAGCTTTCTCTACCCCCGCCTTAACTTGATGTACAAATTATTATCTCCAACCGGGAGCCTTTACTTGCACCTGGATTGGCATGCAGATTCTTATGCCCGGATTTTGTTGGATGAAATCTTTGGAATTGATCGCCTTATCAATCAGATTGCCTGGTTGTATCATGGTCCTTCGCCCATCCGGAATGCATTTAATCGAAAACATGATACCATTTTCATTTATTCAAAATCAAAGAACTACACATTTAACTGTGATGCAGTCCGTGAACCGTACAATCCCAATACAATTAAAACTTTTGCTTCCTCAAAAAAAGCTGGGTTTGGAAAAATCCCGGACCTGGAACGCGGGAAAGTGCCTGAAGATTGGTGGTATTTTCCAGTTGTCGCCAGGTTGCATAATGAAAGGACTGGATATCCCACCCAAAAGCCTGAAGCACTCCTTGAACGGATAATTCGGGCCTCATCCAACCCGGGGGACCTTGTTGCAGATTTTTTTTGCGGTTCAGGGACAACTCCACTTGTTGCAGCCCGACTTGGGCGTCGCTTTCTCGGGGCAGATGCCACATGGCGTGCCATAAACACAACGCGTGATCGTCTTGTAAGTTTACCCGCAAAACCTTTTTGCATCTGGAAGGAGGATGGTATTGAAATTCCCCTAGAAAAGACTGATCTAAATATACAAATAACCGGTTCCGTCATATCCCTGGTTGATCCGCCAGAATTGGATTATTGGGAAGTGGATCCTGATTGGAATGGAAAACAATTCAAAAGTGCAGTCCAAGCAATTCGACCTATTCGAAAAGGCGAAATTCCTTTATCACTAAATTACCCAATCCTGGGAGATAAAATCAAGATCCAGGCTGTTACGATCAGTGGAAAATCAATTGAGGTTGTAACAACTAATAGAAATCAAAAAATCCCCTGACGAATTAAAGATCTAACTGATAACCAACCCCGCGAACTGTTTTTAGAAGTATTGGATGTTCAGGTTCTGCCTCAAGGGCTCTACGCAACCAGGAAATATGAACATCAAGTGTACGAGTGTCTTCCGTATAGTCAGTTTCCCATACACGAGAAAATAAAGAATTGCGTTCAACTACTTCACCATGCTGTTGCATAAGGATTGACAACAAGGAAACAAGGCGAGGTGTCAGTCGTGTTCGTTTCCCAAGGCAGCGCACAATTCGGCGATCAACGTCCAAACGAATAGGTCCAACACGGAGTGTTTTATCACTCTCTATTGGCAAAACGTGTTTCAGGCGATTTACCAATTTTTGTACTGTGAAAGGCAGGTTCAGTACCACATCCGCATGTCCATTTTCAATAATCACCCCATCGTCGACTATCAAAATTATAGGAATATTTTCGGTTTCAGCACGTAAGGATTGACATATTCTATTTCCTGTTGAACGTAATGATGCGGCTGCAACAATTATCGCATCAGGCACGATTCCTGCACCCAAACGATCCAACGCATCTTTTCCGCTCGAAGCCAGTTCAACATCAAACCCCTTCTTCCTGAGAGAAGGGGTAAAAGCAATATAGTCAGACCGTCTTCCTTCAATAATCAATAATGTTGCCGAGATTGTATCAATTTTCAATGAATGACATCCCATTTAGAATTCTTTTAGATTTCTTTAACATTATACTCCAATGTTAAAGAAATTATTATAATCCTAATAGACTCATTTCGGAATATAATCAATAATTAAAATTCGGAGGAGTTTTTAAGGTGTCATCCAAGAAAATTATTCAAATCCTTCCCGAACACGGTTGGTGTTATGTATGTGGCAAGAAAAATCCCAAAAACATGGGTGTGACATGGAATTTAATGGAAGATCGATCAATATCCACTAAAGTGACATTAGGCTTATCCCAGCAAGGCCCTCCTGGTTATGCCCATGGAGGAGCATCAGCTGCATTACTCGACGAAGCCATGGGAAGTGCGGTTTGGTCTGCAGGGCATCAAGTTGTATCAGTTAATTTGCAGGTAAACTACAAAAAACCTCTTCCTTTAGAGACACCCATCTGGGTAAATGCATTTGTTGAAAGCATTGAAGGCCGTGTAATAAACGCCAGATCATCCATAAATCTTGAAGACGGCACCATTCTGGTAACAGGTCATGGAGTTTACGTAGAAGCGCCTGATCTGTTTGAAAATATATGGCAGCAAATTAATACTTCAGACTGACAAGCCTTCCATTTAACCCAACCCTCTGGTAAAATCACACCCCGAAGCGTAGTACCCTTCGCTTCAACTATCTCATCTCGAAAGGGCTTGACAATGAAAGTATTATTGATAAAAGATGTTTACAAGTTAGGACGTGCAGGAGATCTAAAGCGAGTTGCGGACGGATTTGGTCGCAACTATCTGGTACCGCAAGGATTGGCAGTATTAGCAACCCCCGGGGCATTAAAACAAGCAGATTTCATTCGCGCTAAAGCATCAGAGCAACGGGCAGTCATTAATAAAGAAATGGGTGCTGTAGCTGAACAACTCTTGAAACTCTTCCTCATTTTTCCTGCACGCGCAGGTGAAACAGGGAAATTATATGGTTCTATCACCAGCCAGGATATTGTAGACTCAATCCAGCAAAAATCAGGTATCGTAGTAAAACGCAACCACGTAGATATGCAACCCTTGCGAACACTTGGTGAACACACCATCCAGGTTCGCTTGACCATGGATCTTATTCCAGAATTAAAAGTTGTCGTCTACCGCGAAGGTGAAGCTGCACCTAAGGCTGGAAGCATCAAGGCAGAAGAGATTGTTGAATCTATTGAAGAAGCAATTATCGAACCTCCAGTCGAACCCACTGTTGAATCAACAGTCGAACCTGTGATCGAAACCCCTAGCGAAGAATAACTCCCTATTAAGGATTGGAATTTTGAAATATCACCGGTTCCACCACGAGGGGTGCCGGTGATATTTTCTTATCTGAACCATGACTGATACTCCCGGATATTTATTAAAAAATAAGCGTGAATCTAAAAACTTAAATATTGCACAGGTAGCAAAAGCAACGCGTATACGGGCGGTTTACATCCAAGCGATGGAAGCAGATGACTTCGCATCTCTCCCATCTCCTGTACATGCACGAGGTTTTTTACGCGTCTATGCTGAATTCCTTGATCTAGACACCGATGATCTGATCACGAAACTGGCACCAGATTTTCTTCGCCCAAAACCTGAAAAAACCAGCAACCCTTCTGAAAATGAAGACAGCGGTAAACTGGATGGGGTAATTTTGGATACACCTAAGCCATCAGCTGTAAATATCTCTGAAGAATTGGCAAAAAATGCATCTAAACCTTCAAATGAACTTGCCGCAGAAAGTGTAAATCACATTCAAAACAAATCTACACAAAATTCTGGGCAATCATTAATATCACCATCTCAGTTAAATTCAAATAAAATTTTTTCTTCCATTGGTGATAAACTTAAAAATCAACGCGAGGCATTAAGCCTCTCCCTCAACGAAGTTGAAAAGCACTCTCATGTTCTCAAGCGTTACCTTGAATCCATCGAAGCAGGAGAGTTTGAAAATTTACCATCTTCTGTTCAATCCCGAGGCATGTTAACTAATTATGCGCGCTTCCTGGAGATTGATTCAGATGAGATATTATTACTCTTCGCAGATGGTTTGCAAGCCCAACGGCTGGAAAGACAACAACCTGATACCAGACAATCTGGCTCAGCAAATAGCTCACGGAAAAAAATCTCAGCATTAAAACGTTATATTTCCATTGATCTACTGTTTGGAAGTGGATTGATCATTTTATTAATTGTCTTTGCAGTTTGGGGAACTGGAAAAGTTATTGACTTATATAATGCACCTGCATCTATCGGTAGCGCTGCATCCATTTCAGACATCATCCTTACGCCAATTCAAACTGCAACTTTTGATGGGATAGAAGAATTCATACAGACTGTCACCTTGGTCACCAGTTCACCTGGAGTAGATGCTACCCCAATTTCAGACATCCCTGCAAATGTACAGGGTCAGGTCCAGCTTTATGTTGTCGTTCTTCAAAGAACTTGGCTAAGAATTATTGTTGATAATAAGATCTCACTTGAAGGCAGAGTTGAACCAGGTAATGCTTATTCATTCAACGGCGATAGCCAGGTGCAAGTTCTCACAGGGAATGGTGCCGCATTGCAGATAATCCATAATCAAACCGACCTTGGGGTTATGGGTGGATTCGGCGAAATAGTCGATAATATATACACTCCTAATTCCATAATTAAACCTACCGCAACCATTACACCAACCCCTACCATCACTCCCAAACCTAGCTTAACCCCGCGTACAACCAGTACACAGATACCCTGAGGATTCCCATTTATCCCCGGATATTAACAGTAATTCAAAATCATTTTTTAACTGATCATTTTTAATAAGTGATTTTTCAGAGTTGAATTTGATTGTCACAAAAGTTTTACAGGATCACACAATTATGAAACAAAAAACATTTCACCTGATCTCGCTGGGATGTGCAAAAAACACTGTTGATTCAGACTCCATGGCCCAATTATTAGTCCAGGATGGATTCCAGCCATTGGATGAACCACATGATGCCGGTGTTTTGATCGTAAATACATGTGGGTTTATTGGTTCTGCCCGTGAGGAGTCCTATTCCGTCCTACGCGATCTGGCTGAACAGAAACTTCCTGGTCAATTATTGATAGCGGCGGGATGTTTAACCCAGCGCTATGGCAGGGATGTAGCCCGGGAAGTTCCAGGTATTGATGGAATTTTAGGAACACGCCGCTGGATGGATATCGTACAACTGATCGGACAAATCCGCCAGGGACCACACCCTGAACCATTGTTCCATTTGCCCGATTCACCTACCGTCGGAACAGATGAAGGCAATACACTGCGGGTCAGCGTGACTGGAACCAGCGCATATCTCAAAATTGCAGATGGCTGCCGGCGCCCATGTGCATTCTGTGCCATCCCCTTGATCAAAGGAACGGCAGTAAGCCGTCCTTTGGATGTGATCATCAATGAGGCTCTGGAATTACAAGCTTCCGGGGTGCGGGAGATCATCCTGATCGCCCAGGACACAACTGATTATGGACATGATCTTGGCATGAAAGATGGCCTGGCAAATTTATTAGAGGAATTAACAACCGAGGTGCCAGGCATGGATTGGATCAGGGTAATGTATGCTTATCCAGGGTATGTTACAGACCGGTTGATCGATTGCATGGCATCCAAACCACATGTCCTGCCGTATTTGGATATGCCATTACAACATGCCCACCCGGAAACTCTCAAACGCATGCGTCGCCCGGCAAATATTGAATGGGTCCATAAAACTCTAAGTAAGATGCGCTCAGCAATCCCAAATCTGGCGATCCGAACGACTTTTATTGTTGGTTATCCTGGTGAAACCGAAGAAGAATTCCAGAGCTTGCTTGATTTTGTATCAGAAATTCGATTTGACCGGGTGGGAACATTTAAATTCTCATTTGAACCAGGTACTTTCAGTGAATCTCTTGGTGACCCCATCCCTGAAGAGATCAAAGAAGAACGCTATCAAAGGTTAATGGAAACCCAGCAGAGTATATCTTTACAGATCAATCAGGGATTTGTTGGGAAAAACCTGGATGTTCTAATCGAAGGATACAATAAAGGGCTTTCCATAGGTCGTTCTTATAGGGATGCACCAGAGATAGATGGGTATGTGATCGTCGAGGGCAAAACCAAACCAGGCAAGATCGTCCCAGTTAAAATCACAGGTGCCATGGCTTATGATCTAACCGGTACCATGGCTTAAGGTGTTGGTGTTGTTGGTGTTGGNGTCGGTTCTGCTGTAGGGGGTGTCATAGATGGATCAATTGTTGGAGTAGGCGTTTCTGTTTCACCCGTAGGAACAGCCGTGGGTTTGGGTTGGTTCTGCTGTTCGCATTGCGCTTGGGCATAATTGGCGGTTGGCACAACCATGCTATTATCCTGATTTGTGATCAACAAGCCAGCCTGATAATATTGGTTGGCGTCACAATATTCCTTGTTGGCAAGTAGTGAATCTCCATACCTAATGGAAGCATAGCGATATCGTTGCATGGATGTAAAGCAGGAGGAATCCATCAAATAAGGCATGTTTACATAAAGCTGGTCAAAATAAAAAAGAACCTGTGTCCAATCAATTTCCCAGAAGCTGGCACCGGTTATATATAATCGTGCCCAGTTTCGTATTCCCTGTGAGAAATTGTCCAGTGGACCAAATCGCTCTGCCAACGTCAGATCATAAATTCCACCTTCAAGGCTGATAACTTTGCAATCCTGGTTAACGATTTTGGACTGACCGCGTTGGATCAGAGCAATATAATACATTCCATCCACTTCCACAGTCTTATAAGTTGCATCAGCTTTTCTCAAAGCATCCAGGTTATCCAGCGCAACAGTCCAATCCTGCGCTGCTATAGATGCTTGCGCCTGGGTAAATATCGCTTCTACACCGCGCAGATCTGGTGTTGGAGTGAACATGGGTGTTATTGCAGATGTGGTGGTTGGAGATAAGCTAAGTTTTAAAAGAACATCCACAAGCTTATCCTGTGCCCCAGGGTAATTTGGATCTTGTTGAATGACAAATTGGAAATTCTTTAATGCCACCTGATACAATCCACTATCCATGGCTTTTACGCCCATTTGGAATTGTTCTTCCAGTTGTTGGTTCAATAACAAAGAAGCCGCCTGGCGTCTATCCCCCAGACCAGACTGATAACCAAAAAGTAATCCGATTATCAGGATGATAACAAAAACCAGAATTGTGATCCATAGGGTTGAGCGTTTTTTTGCAGGTGCAACTACTGCATTTGGTTGAGTGTCGTTTATTTCAGTCATGCTTGTGATTATACTCCACGTAATATTGCCGGGAACGGAAAGGTCAAAATTAATAATTTAGGTGATTTATCCTTACAGGAAATAAAATGATCAATAAGCTATAGTTGAAATAGCAGACGCAATTCTGAAAAAACGATTGGCAATGCAATTAAACCACCAATTGCCATCCCCACCAAAGCTGTAATATATCCTGGACCTGGAAGATAAAATGCCACAGCATAGGTAACCGCACCGCTCAAAACTGCTGCCAACAATCCACGTCCCAGGGCAAACCTGATAGTGAATTTTCTTTCCACCTTCCGGTTAAGCCAAATAAATAAGATGATCGCCTCGACAGAAATGGCTATTTCCGCTAGAGCAATAGCTGGGGTTCCCCCTACTACTGGGAAAAATTTTACTACTATTAAACCGAAGAATAGATAAAGAATGATCCGTATAATGACACCATAAAGGGGAATCAACGCTTCTTTTCTGGCATAAAACGAGCGAGCCAACACTTCCTGGACAGCATATCCAGTCAAAACTAGCAGATATGCTCTCAAAGTCCAGGTTAACATAGTAGTGCCACTTTCTCCAAAATTAAAAGCAACCTCGAGCAAAGGTCTTATCCCGGCCATCAATATTGCTGCGATCGGGAGTGTAATCACGATCAGCACCCGCATGGCTTTTTCGATAATTTCCTTGAAAGCGATCCATTCCTTTCGGGCAGCATGTTCAGCCAGAGTAGGCAATATTGCAGTGGCGATGGCTGTTCCGATCAATGTTTCAGGGACTTGCATGATCATCCATCCATAGGTTAATGATGAAGCAGCTCCAATCAGGCCCAATCGTGAAGCAAAATTATCTCGAGCAATAAACATCAATTGAATGAAGAACATGGTCAATAAGCGTGGTCCCACTACTTTAAACACTTCAATGACCCCGCTATGGCGGACATCAACCGCCGGGTTCCAGCGGAATTTATATTTGACCAACCCCGGTATCTGGATGGCCAGATGAAGGCTGGCTCCGAGGATAACTCCATACACTAACCCGTGAACACCCAACCCCAAAGCAGGCAATGTGATAAAACCAAACTGATATGGCTCAGATGGAGAAAATACCAGAACACCGAATATCTGCCCCAGGTTGTAGAAGATTGGTGCCAAAGCGGGAAATAGAAAATGCTGATTAGCCTGTAACCCAGCCATGACCAGTCCACTGATCGAAAAGATGCAGGTTGCGATCAAATTTAAACGCATCAATTCTGCGATCAAGTTCTGCTGGGCAAGGTTAAAACCCGGTGCGATACCTATTTGAGAACGAACGATCGGATCAGCAAAAATCGCTACCAGCACTGCCAGGCTGGCAGTCACCAGGAAAGCCAGGTTGGCAACCCGGGAGAAAAGATCCCAGGCTGCTTTCTGACCACGTGTCGACAGATATTCTGAGAGCACAGGAATGAAAGCCATAGCCAATGCACCGCCCGATATCAGGGCGAAAAGAAGATCCGGTAAATTATTGGCCACGTTGAAGGCGTCCAGCTCAAAGGTCAGTTTATACTGGCGAGCGATCAGAATCGATCTCCCAAAAGCTATGATCTTATCCAATCCAAATAAGAAACCAAGCATTAGAGATGTGCGAGTCAGGTGGGAGAATTTTCGCATGAGATTTTATAGTCTTGCGTTATTCCAGACTGCCTATTTCAGATTCAACGACATCCAGGATTTCTGCTGATTTCACCAAGGCCATCATTATATTGTGATCTATATGAAGTGGTCGATCTTCATCCAGGTGAGTCACATATTTGCGAACTACTTCGCGGGCAATATTTACTCCCTTTCCTGGAGTGAAATCTCTGAAATCCAATGCTTGTGAGGCAGCCATAAACTCTATCCCTAAGATACCAAATGCATTGTTAAGGATCTGTCCATTCTTCAAGGCAGTATTCATACCCATGGATACGAAATCTTCCTGATCGGCTGCAGCAGGGATGGATTGGATGCTGGCAGGTGCAGATAGAATTCGTTGCTCAACGATCAACATATCAGCTGTATATTGACTGAGCATCATTCCAGAAAACATACCGGCTCCTTTTGTCAGAAAAGGAGGTAAACCCTGGCTGAGAGCAGGGTTGGTTAAACGGTTCAATCGCCTTTCCGAAAGTACGCAAACCATTGTTATGGCAATTCCTGCCATATCCATTGGCAATGACACTGGAGACC
>BS_KBA_SWE02_21mDRAFT_10000116_pt1 | contig 26789 bp, 23 predicted proteins | sample BalSeasSWE02_21m_FD_9196 | JGI IMG/M metagenome (IMG submission 9196)
GTGAATACACCACCACCACCACCGCCAATTGCAGTGCAAGAATCCATTAAAGTTGTTGAAGATGTTGTAGAAATTGAGGAAACAGTTATTGAAAGCACCGAGTCAAATCAAAATGATAAGATTGCACCGGTAATAGCAGTAGCAGATGTTGCTGTAGAAGAAGTGGATGAAGATGTAGAAGTACCTTTTTCTGTAATTGAAGATATCCCCGTTTTTCCTGGTTGCGAAAAAGGCAGTAATATTGAAAAAAGAAATTGCTTCCAGTTAAAAATGGAAGAGCATGTTGCTAAAAATTTCAGATATCCAGAACAAGCTTTAGATTTAGGTATTCAAGGTAAAGTCTTTGTATTGTTTGTCATTGATAAAGAGGGCTTTGTATCTAGTATTCGTTCTAGAGGTCCAGATAAGATATTAGAAAAAGAAGCCGAACGTATAATAAGTTTATTGCCACAAATGATACCCGGAAAGCAAAGAGGTAAACCTGTTAAAGTACCATATGCTGTGCCAATAGTATTTAAATTCATGGCAAGTTAAATCATGTTTTTTTAAAAGTTATTTGAGTTTATAGAGCTCGTTTTAAAAAAGCCAACTTAAATCATCCTTTGATTTTTAAGGTGGCTTTTTAATTTTCAACGAAAATTCACATCTCGTCCTGTAAAAATGACAATTGAGTTATTCTGTTTTTATATTACCAGTGAACTAGCTGATATTTGTTATATAATTTAAAAACAACCATTATGCAAAAATTAGTTATCATTTTAGTCGCCTTTGCAACCAGCTTAATCAGCGCGCAATCAAATTATGAAATGGGTATGCAAAAGGCCTTTGAACTTTGGGGAAGTAATAACCCAGCAGAAGCCTCCAATATGTTTGAGCGTATTGCAAATGCTGAGCCAGACAATTGGCTGCCTGCTTATTATGCAGCACAAGTAAATATTGTGAATAGTTTTGGATTAAGAGATGAGCAAAAGTTAACAGCTCAATTAAAAAAGGCACAGGATTTAATTAATGATGCCACCGCCATTTCAAAAAATAATCCTGAGATTTTAGTGCTTCAGGCGTTATTATATACGGCTTGGGTAGCTTATGATGGTGCCACGTATGGAATGACTATGTCTCCTAAAGTTGAATCTATTTATGCTCAAGCAGAACAAATAGCACCAGAAAATCCACGTGTGGTCTATTGCAAAGCAGAATGGGGCATAGGAGGCGCAAAATATTTTGGACAGGATACCAAGCCATTTTGTAAAGATCTGGAAAGGTCTTTAGATCTTTTTGCTAACTTTAAACCAGAAACACCATTTCATCCAAATTGGGGTAAGGAGCGCGTTGAAATGCTTTTAGAATCTTGTAAAGAGTAATTATTTTTGTTTTAGAATAATATGATGACAAAATCTTTTAAAAATATCATTATTACCTTTATTATAGGATGTTCAGTCTTCGTTGTAGGTAACCTGTTATCTGGGGGTTTTGAATATAATAGTATCAATGACTTTTTAATAGATTTTGTTTTCTATCAATTGTACTCCTTTCTTTTAGGGTATTCAAATATGTATTATTTTGATTATTTAGAACGGCTTAAATGGAAAAGAGAAGATAGAATAAAACGAATTTTTATAGGAATAGCAGGGTCAATAATAATAACATTAACAGGGCTTTTTCTTCTGCGCGGTTTCACCTCCATAGCCATTAATGGTAAATCGTTTACAGAATTTTTAACGCAAGAAAAATTTAAATATTATCAATTTGGGTTATGGATAACCTTAACCATTGTAATTATTTTTCACTTCGTTTATTTTTATAATAAGTATCAGCAAAATAAAATAAAGGAGCAAAAGGTCATTGCCGGAACCGCCAGCGCAAAGTTTGATGCTTTAAAAAATCAACTAGATCCCCATTTTTTATTTAATAGCTTAAATGTTCTAACCAGCTTAATTGAAGAAAATCCGGAAAATGCTCAGAAGTTTACAACATCATTATCTAAAGTCTATAGGTATGTGTTGGAACAAAAAAGTAAAGAACTGGTAACAGTAGATGAAGAACTGGAGTTTGCCAAAACCTATATGTCTTTACTTAAAATGCGCTTTGAAGACAGTATTATTTTTGAAATTCCAGAACATGCTTCCAACCCTGAAAGTAAAGTAGTGCCTTTGTCTTTGCAGTTACTGCTAGAAAATGCCGTTAAACACAATATGGTCACCACTAGTAAGCCGCTACATATTAAAATATATGAAGATCATGACAATCTGGTGGTTGAAAATAATTTACAACCTAAACAAATAGTAAAAAAGAGTAGTGGCGTAGGTTTAGAGAATATTAAACAACGCTACCATTTATTATCAAATAAAAATGTACACATCAATCAACAATCAAACAGTTTTTCGGTAGCAATACCAATGCTGACTAAACAAATATCAATTATGAGAACAGATACAACCTCTCGAATAGACGACAGTTATTTAAGGGCACGGAAACATATTGACGACCTTAAAGAATTTTATTACAGTATCATTTCATTTTTTATTGTAATACCCTTTTTAATTTTTATTAATTACAAAACCTATTGGGGTTTCCAATGGTTTTGGTTCCCAATGATAGGTTGGGGCATTGGCCTTATTATAAACGCATTTAAGGTTTATATGAGTGATGGTATCTTTGGTCGTAATTGGGAAGAACGTAAAATAAAACAATACATGGGTACTGATGAAGATCAGGACACCCGTTGGAAATAAAAATTTAGAATTATGAGAACACAATCAAACAACAACATGGAAGACAATTATATGAAGGCCCGCAAACAAGTGGAAGAATTAAAAGGATTTTACTACAATTTAATCTCTTATATTTTGGTGATTCCATTTCTAATTTTCATTAATTATAAGACCTCATGGGAATTTCAATGGTTTTGGTTTCCCTTATTTGGTTGGGGTATGGGCTTATCATTTCATGCTTATCACGTATTTGTAAATAATGGTTTTTTAGGAAAGAAATGGGAAGAACGAAAGATAGAAGAGTTTATGCGTGAGGAAGAACAAAAACGTTGGCAGTAGCTAAATAAGTTTAACCTTAAAATGGAATATCATGACAAATTATAGTTTAGATAATAAGGAAGCAGATAAAGCTAAAAATGATTATTATCGTGAAGAAGCGTATCTAAGAGCACAAAAAAAAGTAAAAAAAATCGTTGGATTCTATTGGCATTTAGCATCTTATGTCATTGTTAATATATTTTTGATTCTAATGATTGGAAGAGCGGACGCAAATTTTTGGAGTTTCGGAACCTTTTCAACGGCTATTTTCTGGGGTATTGGTTTATTTTTTCATTTTTTCAGTGTCTTTGGACCTGATTGGATGTTTGGTAAAGACTGGGAAAAACGCAAAATCAAGGAGTTTATGGANAATGATAAAAAGAACTGGCAATAATGTTTTGTATATGCTCATGCCACGTTTATCAATTTTTTTTTCATACCTCTAAAAGGAGATAATATTTCAATTACTAAATAAAAGTAAAAATTATTAAATTAAAGAAATGAATATCATCATCATAGAAGACGAAAAACCATCAGCCAGACGCTTACAACGTATGTTAACAGCTTTAAATTTAGAAACAGAAATTATGTTGCATTCTGTTGAGGAAAGCGTCACTTATTTTCAAAACCATGAACATCCTGATTTAATTTTTTTAGATATTCAATTAAGTGATGGGTTATCTTTTGAAATATTTGAAGCCATGGATATAAAAAGTGCAGTTATATTCACAACAGCTTATGATGAATATGCACTTCAGGCTTTTAAATTGAACAGTATTGACTACTTATTAAAGCCTATTGATGAGGTAGAATTGTCAAAAGCTGTAAAAAAATATCAGGATAGATTACCACAAAAACAAGCAGTTACTTTAGATTTTAATGATATAAAAAAGTTATTGGTAAACCCGATTGACCGGGAGTATAAAAAGCGTTTTTCGGTAAAAGTGGGGCAGCATTTAAAACTTATTAATATTGAAGACATAGAATGTTTTTATAGTGAAAACAAAGGGACTTATGCTTATACTTCCGAAGGTAGAAATTATTTATTAGATACAACACTAGAACTTCTTGAACAAGAGTTGGAACCCCAAACTTTTTTTCGGATAAACAGAAAGTTTTTCGTAAATATTAATGCTATAAAGGATATGGTAAGTTATACCAACTCGCGCTTACAAATAAAGTTGAATAATTATAATGAAGATGAGGTGATTGTGGCTCGTGAGCGTGTTAAAGATTTTAAAGAGTGGTTGGAGTAAAAGATCTATTAAATCTTGTTTTATTGGCGACAAAAGGAAATTTTCAAATAAAAACCCTTTGAAATTTATAAGACAAAAGAAACGCCTAAAACCGGCCCTAATACATTCACTGTTGTTTCTAATGCATCAGTCCCTTCTCCGTCAATTCTATGGTATCTAAAATTTCTGAATCCAGCATTTATCACCATTAATTTTGACACTTTAAAGGAATTTAGGTAAATAAAATCATAGGCTAATTTTGAGGAATTTCCAATGCCAAAACCTCCAACATTTGCACCAACAGTTAATTGGAATTTTTTGCTTAATACAAAATTAGTTTTAACACCCAACATTAAATCCCACCAATCTTCGGTTTCTTCAATACTGCCAGTATCTAAAACAAAATCATCAAACACAATTGAATAATTAATGCCTAAATCGTTACTCCAATATTTTGTGCCAATGCTAAAATTCAAATCCCATCCTTTCAAAATTTCTTCTTCACTAAATTCAAAATTGTCATAAACGGTATAGCCTAAACTAAGATCTAATATTTTCTGTTTGATATTTAAGTCAACTTGCAATGGACCAGAAGATCCATTATCTCCTAAGTTGGCAATCGTTCCGTCAAAACGCAAGGATAATTTTTTGTATCGAACAATGGTAACAATTTGAAAACCGGCGTTTGTAATAGAATATAGGTCGCTAAAGGATTGTCTTAATTTTTGACCTCCTACATCAGTAGATTGTGATGCCAAAAGCGCATACGGTGTAATAACAAATCCCCAATCTTTTTTCTTATCGGTATAATTATTTGAATTGGTTTGTCCTATGGCGGTAACTACTAAAAATGATAACGCCGTAAATGTTAATACTATTTTTTTCATGAGTTGCCAATATTATGTTTTTTTAAGTCAAATGGGTCTCAATATAAAATTTTAAATGGAGTGTAGATTTAAAATAATTAAGATAAATTAAAATCCAAAAGTATCTTCAAACCATCCAAAAAACTTTCTCATAGGTTTATTGTCATTAAAACGATAACCAAAATACAAATTAAAAAATTCTGAATTTCTATTAAACAAATCATCTTTATTGTTGGTATAATTGTAAAAGCGCCTGTTATATGAGGCGCCATAAAACACTCTGTAACTATTATAACCTATACTAATATCGCTATTCATGGCAAAAGAGATAGTGTGAAATATTTCATCATTCGCCTCATTGTTTTGATAAGCGTATTTTGTGAAATTATATCCAAATCCCGGATGAAGGCCGCCGGTTGCGAACCACTTTTTATTTAAAACATAAGTATATAAATAACCAACTTGACCTATCAAATCTATGCTATCTATAAAATCGAGTTGTGCACTTGTTGTGGTTGAAGTTAAATTTGAATTGGCCCTGCTTATGGAATAATTTAATTTTGGTATAAAACTTCCAGCACTTTTTAATTGCCTTTCCGTTTGGGCATAATGTGCTCTGAATGAATAATTTTTATTCGCGATAAAATAGGTACTTCCTTCAAAAATTCCCAGTGTTGTATTTGCTAAAAAAATATTAGTTTCGTCAGAAGCATTTTTAGAATAGAATCCTTTATAATACTGGTAGTTTAATTCTTGCCTCAATCTGTCTGAAAAGAAAAAATTTAATCGAAGCCCAAATGATTGGCTGTCCTCATTTTTACCCCTATCTGGATTCATTAAAAATTTTGGAGAAAAACTAAAACCTAATGCCATAAATTTATAATCAAAAGAACTGGAAATTTGATACTCTGCAATAGGAATAATGTCAAAGTTGAGGCCATTAGCCTTACTTTCAAAGTGCAGGTTTGCAACGTTTGATGTTATCTCGGTTTTTATTATAATATTTTCAAAATAGTTGACCCTAAAAGAAGGATCATATCCCTTAATTTCTGCATGTTTTGCCTGCATTTCAAGATCATAAGGTTTTATATTTTGGCTAAATGAATACAAAATCCCTAAAATAAAGAACAGAAAAATTTTAAGTACATAGCTTTTTTGCATAATCTCAAGATGAGTAAAAAACATTAAAAATGTATTGGCTTATAAAGCTATAAAATTAATGATATATTTAATTTATTAAGAACTTATATTCTTTCAATTTTTCATTGCAAAAAGAATCCTTACTAAAGTTTCAAAAAACATATAGAATGACAACTGCTAAAACAGGAAATTCTTCTGACTGTAATATTATGATTGCACTATCATGAAGATGCAGTGATTGTGTGATGTGAGCGTGTCAAAGAATTTATGGGATGGTTGGAATAATTACGGATTTATATAATTAATAAACAGAAATAGTCAGTAAAACCATTGTAGTCATCAACAATATTAAAACTAGTGGCATTATAAATTTCAACCACTTATTAAACCCTATTTTCACAATAGAAAGGGCCGCTAATATTAAACCTGTAGGATTAATCAAATAGAAAAGACCCATGCCATAATTATAGGTGTCGACTATAGTTTCTCTGCCTATGTTTACTGTGTCAGCTAATGGAGACATGATAGGCATTGTTAATACGGCCATTCCTGATGATGACGGCATGAAAAACGATAAACCACCATAAATAAAAAGCATAAAATTTGTAAAAACCCCTTTGTTCATGCCCTCTGTTATAGTACTGGCATGATATAAAATGGTATCACTAATAAGACCATCTTCCATCAGAATGGTTACGCCTCTTGCAATACCAACAATAAACGCGACACTAAGCAAAGACGCAGCGCCTTTGGCAAATTCTTCTACAAAAATACTTTCTTTAATTTTAGCAATAAAGCCTATAATAATAGCAGCAACAAGAAATGTGGCAGTCATTTCTACAAACCACCAGTCTAATATTGAAACACCAATAATCATAACTACAAAGCTTAATGAGAATACAATGGTAATCAGTCTCAGTCTATTTGTATATGTTATTGTATTCATAGAAGAATGTAATCCAAAAAGGGCATCTAATTCTTCTTTTTGATCATAAATAAGGGATTTTGAGGGGTCTGCCTTAACACGTTTCGCATAGCGAAGAATATAAAGAATAGTAATTATCAAACAAACTGATAACATGACTAGGCGATTTTCTAGACCTGTTGTCCAATTTATGCCAGCTGCATCAGAAGCAATAATTGTTGAAAAAGGATTTGTTGTGGAGCACATGGATCCAACTCCTGAACCTAAAAAAATACAGGCAAGCCCCACCATAGCATCATATTTTGCCGCAAGAAATACGGGAATCAAAATAGGGTAGAAGGCCATAGTTTCTTCAGCTAAACCAAAGGTTGTTCCGCCAGCGGCAATAAGTGTTGTTACCAGAATAATGAGAATATACTCTCTGCCTTTAAGCATTTTTGCCATCCAGGCAATTCCAGCATCAAAAGCACCAGTGAGATTCATGATACCAATTAAACCTCCAATAATGAGAATTAAAAAAATGATATCAGAAGCTGCGATGATTCCTTTTATAGGTGATTGAATTAATTCTGAAAGGCCTTGAGGCTTTGCTTCCAGTTCTTTGTATGTATTAGGAATTCCAATAGGTTTGTAAATATCGCCATTAGTAAATTTTTCAATTGGAATTTTTATATTGAGGTTCTCTAAAGTTTCTTGTNTTGCCGGTAATTCAACAGTCTCTTCTAAGCTCGTTTTGATGAACGTTTTACTTTTGGCGCTATAGGCTAAACTATCATATTTTCCTGCAGGAATCAGCCATGTTAAGAGGGCAACAATTATGGCAATGATTATTAAAATGGTTTGGGCGGTTGGGAATTTTAGTTTTTTCATTTAAAATATTGCAGTTAATTCGAAATTACTCTACTATGCTTTTATATGAACTGCATCAGCTGTTAATTTCAAAGTAAAACGAATTTATAAAAATTCATACCAAATAAGCTATTGGTTTTTCATAAATCGGCGCATAGCAACCCATTGTTTAAGCATATCCCTAGCGTCTTGTGCAGGGTAGCCTAAGACTGTTTTTCCGGCTTCTACGTCTCCTACCACACCAGAACCTGCTCCAACCGTGGCACCGGAATGTATGGTAGTATGATCTTTAATGGAAGCACTGCCACCAATAATAACCCCGTCACCTAGCGTTACAGATCCAGCTAAACCACTATGCCCCGCCATAATACATGAACGTCCCATCACACTGTTATGTGCTATTTGTACTAAGTTGTCAATTTTACAGCCATCACCAATAATGGTGGAACTAAATTTAGCTCTGTCTACACAAGAGTTAGCACCTATCTCCACATAATGCCCTATAATAACATTACCTATTTGAGGTATTTTTACCAATCCACGGCCATCATCACTGGGTCTGTAGCCAAAACCATCGGCACCAATACTAACGTTGGTGTGAAAGATGCAGTGGTTGCCTATAATACAACGTTCCCGTATCACGGTTCCAGACCAAACTACGGTATGCTCTCCTATAATGGTTTCATCAAACACACACACGTTGGGGTATAAAATAACAGCATTTCCTAATTCTACATTTTGGCCAACATAACAGTTTGCTCCAATTTTACAATCCTTTCCTATTTTGGCAGTTTCATGTATCACCGCTGTAGGATGAATATTGGTGTCAAATGCCGGTGCTGGTGGATTGAACAAATCTAAAATTTTTGCCATTGCTAAATCGGCATTTTTTACTTTTATCAAAGCGCGATGTTCTCCTGGTTCAACTTTTAAGTTATCATTTATAATGGCTACAGATGCTTTTGAATCAGCCCAAAGTTTAACGTATTTCTGACTTCCTATAAATGTTATATGATTGTTTTGGGCTTTTTCCAGCTGTTCTGGGCCTTCAATAAGTTGCTTGGTGTTGCCTATTAATTCTCCATTAAGAAGGTGATTAATCTCTTGTACTGAATACGATTTCATGTAATTATTGCTTAATTAGTTGTTTAGTTTTAGTAAAACTAAAAGAAAAAAAGCAGTATAGGATATTTTAGAGGCTTTTTATTCCTCAATTCTGTTATCATCAAAAGCAGATGGTAACATTTTTGGAATGAATTTTATAAATAAGGGTAATAAAATGGCACCACCAGGTAAAATAAAAATGGCTAAACTGGGTATGGATTTCATGATATCTAATAATTGATCCTGTACTTTCTTCTGTTCTTCCTCGCTAAGTGCTCTGGTAGTAGATTTAGTAAGTAATACCATAAGTTCTTTACTTTCTCTAAGCTCATTTAATAAACGCTTGCTATTTCGTTTAATAAGTTTTACAACCATTTTGCTAGAGTTGTCATAGAAACTCTGAAACATGTTTTTGGAACTGAGTAATGCTATTTTCTTTTTATGTAAATGATAAAATATATTAATATCAGCAATGCAATTAATAACGACTAACTGATTAATATTTAAGTCATCACCAAGTTTTATCAATAGTTTCTGTTCATCAATATCAATAATTTTATCACTCCAATAGGCCATACAAGCCATATCGATGATGTAATGTTTCCCTAGGATAGTCTCAATATTTTTTACAACATCGTCATAACTAAGGATGTCTTTACTTTGGTATCTTAAGGAAGATTCAAAAAGTTTTATTAAACTTTCGTCATATTTTGATTTTTCTTTTTTCCCTTCAAACGCCATCAAAACAATAGTTTCAATGGAAGCTTCCAGTTGTTTTAAATAATTTTCTCCAATGCTATTGGATTTTAAATACTCTTGATATCCTAAGACATCTATAAACAGTAAGGCATTGGTAATAAAAAAATTGAAGTTTTTGGTGATAAGGTTATCATCAATATGAACCCGCTTATCAATCATATCTTCAAGTAAGCCAGCAGATTTTTTTTCACCCAATAATCCTTCAAAAAAAGATAATTTATAATCGTCTATAGATTTATAAAAACTAATGATACTCGTTATAAGATCTTCAGATGTATTGGCCTGTTGATGAATAAAATAAAAAGCTAAAAATAAATTGATTTTAGATAGTTCTTCCTCGCTAAAGTCTTTATTATCAATACATTTAAAAATTACAGATATATTACTTCCATAGATAAAACCACTGGACTTTAGAGCATTGTAAAAGTCAGTTTCAGAAGGTTTCAGGTCTTTTTGTTTACTTGAAATTTCCTTTAATAGTTTCTTAATCCAGCCATTAGCTGATGGATTCATAATGCCAATTTTTAACGAGGCAAAGATACTTCTAAAAATTAAAAAAGCTACTTTAAAAGTAGCTTTGACATAATTTAAATCATTGTTCTTATTGAATAATACCAGCACAACTTATTCTGCCACCGGCATCACCAGTAGGCTGTGTGACATAATCGTCTGTACCTGCGTGTACAATAACCGCTTTGCCTAGGATATCTTTTGTTTCATCTCCACAGCCAATACACCATTGATCTGTTGTAAAGGTTATAGACCCTTTTCCGCTCGCATCAGCCGTAAAATTTCCTATATCGCCTTTGTGATAGCCTTCAGCAGCATCCCATTTGCCATGCGGCTGTGCTGTTGGGTTCCAGTGACCACCGGTTGATTTTCCATCAGGTGAAGAACAATCTGCTTTTTCATGTATATGTATAGCATGAATGCCTTCGGTTAAACCTTCCATTTCAGCAACCATAGTAACAAAACCATTTTCTTCAGTAAACGTTACCGTTCCTGAAACATGACTATCACTTTTTGGTTCTAATGCAAACTTAATAACATTAATATTTGAAGTAACTTCCTCTTTTTGTGTAGTGGTTTCTTCCGCTTTTTGTTCAGTTTCTTTTTGTGTATTTTTGCACGCTATGGTCAAAATCATCAGGAATGCTAATGTAAAAATGGCTCTTTTTTTCATAATTTTTTAAAATTTAATTTTGATGAAAGTTAAGCTTATTTTAATCCTTTTGCAAATAACATTATGACCAATATCATGTTATTAAATTTTATATTCAATTAATTTTGGCCTAAGTTTGAAGGTATGAACAACTCATTAGTAAACAAATATAATATTGCAGGACCGCGATATACCAGTTATCCAACCGTTCCATATTGGAATGACGACACATTTTCTGTAGAAAAATATAAGCAATCTTTGATTACTTCATTTAATGAAAGTAATGTTAAAGAGGGTATTAGTTTATATATACATATGCCTTTTTGTGAAAGCTTATGTACGTTTTGCGGATGTAATAAACGCATAACCAAGCAGCATGACGTAGAAACACCTTATATAGAGGCTGTTTTGAAAGAATGGAATTTATATCTGCAATTATTTGATGAAAAACCTGTTATCAAGGAATTGCATCTGGGTGGTGGTACGCCCACTTTTTTTAATCCAGAAAATTTAAAAAAATTAATAAAAGGTATTTTGGAAGACGCCGTTCTTGCCGAGGGACATGAATTTAGCTTTGAAGGACATCCTAATAATACCACTAAAACCCATTTACAGGCTTTGTATGATGTTGGATTTAATCGTGTTAGTTTTGGAGTTCAGGATTATAATGTTACCGTGCAAAAGGCAATTCACAGAATTCAACCTTTTGAAAATGTAAAACGTGTAACTGAATGGGCCAGAGAGATAGGGTATTTGTCTGTAGGGCATGATATCATTTTCGGGCTGCCTTTTCAAACCTTAGAACATGTAGAACAAACCATATTAAAAACAAAGGAATTAGCACCTGATAGATTAGCTTTTTACAGTTATGCCCATGTGCCATGGATAAAAGGAAACGGACAACGCGGATTTAAGGATTCTGATTTGCCAAAGGCTGAAATGAAGCGTCAGCAATATGAACTCGGTAAGCAATTGTTAACAGATGTTGGCTATCATGAAATTGGAATGGACCATTTTGCATTGCCTTCAGATTCATTGTTTAAATCCATGCAGAAAAAGAGTTTACACAGAAATTTTATGGGTTATACGGCTTCAAAAACCCAGACAATGATTGGCTTAGGAGTTTCTTCAATAGGCGATAGCTGGTATGGCTTTGGTCAAAATGTAAAAGTTATAGAAGAGTACTACGATTTACTAGAAAAAAATGAATTGCCAGTTTACAGAGGCCATATTTTAAATGAAGAAGATTTAGTAATTAGAAGGCATATCCTTAATTTGATGTGTGGTTTTGAAACTTCATGGGAATCAGAGCATATGTACTTTCATGAAATTCCGGAAGTATTAATTAAACTGAAGGAAATGGAACAAGATGCCTTGTTAGAGATTCATAAAAACTCAATAAAAATATTACCTAAAGGACAACCTTTCGTTAGAAACATTTGTATGGCTTTTGACTTGTTATTACAACGAAAAACACCTGATGTACAGTTGTTTTCAATGACGGTTTAAAATATTTTAGCTTATAGTAGAGTGACTAATTTTAATTTTTAAAGGAACAACTTTTTAAAGTTGTTCCTTTTTTAATTTTTAACTATTCAACGTGAAATCAACAGTAATTTCTGTGTCTAATAATTTTGAAATCGGGCAGTTTAACTCCGCATCTTTTACTGATTCTTCAAATTCACTCTTAGAGATTCCATTCACCTTGGCATCAAGAACTAAATGAGATTGTGTAATACTGCCATCATCAAGAGTTATTTTACAAGTGGTGTGCAATGATTCGGCTGTATAGTTTTTAGCTTGCAAGATAAATGCCAATTTCATAGTAAAACATCCGGCATGTGCAGCTGCAATTAATTCTTCAGGGTTGGTGCCAATACCATTTTCAAAACGTGATGAGAATGAATATTGAGTTTCATTTAAAACGTTACTTTGTGTTGTTAAATGACCGTTGCCATCTTTTCCAGTGCCTGTCCAAAAGGCTTCTGCTTTTCTTTTCATGTTGATTAAATTAGTTTTTAATTGAATATTTATTTTATGTAGTATGCGAATTACATGTCTTTTGTACAGTAATAAAAACCATGTAATATTATATTTTTAAAGATAATATTTTTATGTCAAAAAATCATTAATAATAAATATAGTTCACTTGAATTAGCAAGTATAATATTGGCCTAATGGCAGTTCATTGCACCTGTTACCATATCTGAAACTGGAGCAGGAGAGATATAAGGAATACCTAAACCAAGACCTCTAAGGATAAAAAGAACCCCTATTAAAACCACAAAGACAGGAATGGCTTTTTGAATTTTTTGACGCATAGCTCCTTTTAAAAAGTTGCTAAAGTAAATAGCAGTGGTCATTAACGGAATGGTACCTAATCCAAAAAAGGCCATATATAGACTTCCTTCTGCAGCGTTCCCACCGGCAATAGCTCCAAAAACAGCCATATAAACTAAGCCGCAAGGTAAAAATCCATTTAAAAAACCGATAGTCAAAAAAGTGTCAGAAGTTTTTTTCTTCAAAGCAGCTCCTAAAGCCGATTTAACTTTTGAAATGACTTTATAAATTGGTTTTGAAACATTGTATTTATTAAACGTTTTATACGGAATAAGTATAACAATAATCATAACCACTCCAATAATAATGGATAGTTGTTGCTGAAAACCAAATAGATTCAAACCCTTACCAATCAGTCCAAAAACCAATCCCATAATGCTGTAGGATAAAAGTCTGCCTACGTGATATAAGGAAATCTGAGTTACTTTTTTATAGGTGTTATTTCGGTCAACCGGAAGCATAAATGCGATAGGACCACACATACCCACACAGTGGAAACTTCCTAATAATCCTAATATAAAGGCCGAAATAAGCATAGCTTAATATACAATAGATTTTTTAAACAGATAGGACGTTTCATTATACTGCCAATCAATTGTAATGTTCCAGCGACCATCTAATAAACGTTTGTCAGGTACGAGCAAATAAGATTCAGATATTGAAATTGGAGTTTCAAAATCTAGTTGTTTGTTAGATGGTCTATATAGGAACACTTTACCAGTAATTTTTTTTGGATCAAAATTTTCAGGAAACTTAAAAACTAAACCTTCGCTTGTTTTTTCATAAGAAATGTCCTCGGCAAGTCTTTGTGCATTGCTTTGTTTATTAATGTCATTTTGATAGCCAAGTTCTTCCTTGTAATAGTCTTCAGTTACTAAATCATGATTGTATTTATCATTAAAATTCATTGAAATAACAAAATACATGATAAAGCTTATAAAGCCAATAAAAGCTAATACAATTGCGGTTCCCCAATTTATTTTCATAATCTATTTTTTTTTATGGCATTTCCTTCGTTTAAAACTCAGGTCGGGCTTTCTGCTATATCTTTATATCTGTTCAAAAACAAATATAAAGGATGCCACTTCAATCCCTAATGTCTATTATTTTAACTTTAGTTATAACTTCTGGGTCCTAAAAAGTTAACGGTAGTCGTTTCAATCAGTTTATCATGACTATAGACCTCAATCATCAATTTGTTTTTATCACCACTTAAGTCGCTTTTGTTTATTTCAATAAATAAAGTGCCTTCAGCAATGCCTTGTGCCGGCACAGTAAAATTATCTTTTGTTGAAACAAGTTTAATAGTCCCTTTATATTTTCTTAATTTGAAAACAACATCATCAATTTCTTGGCTGGTTTTATTTACTAATTTATAAGTAAATACATTACTGATAATATTATTTTCTTTGTGTTCAAACAATTGCCCGGGTAATCTTAATACCCTGGCTTCTACATCATTTCTTAAAAATAACATCCCTGTTAAAACCCCAGTAAGAATAATAAGTACGGCAATGTACCCCTTCAATCTTGCCGTTAATTTAAAGGGCTCCTTATTTTCAATTTCAGCTTCACTGGCATACCTTATAAGTCCTTTTTCCAGGCCAACTTTTTCCATGATGGTATCGCATTCATCTATACAGGCCGTGCAGTTCACACATTCCAGTTGTGTGCCATTTCTTATATCAATATTTGTAGGACATACATGAACGCATTGCTTGCAATCAATACAATCTCCATGACCTAGAGCCTGTCTGTCTTCATTTTTACGCCATTTTTTTTTGCCATTTTCTCCTTCACCACGTTTATGGTCATAAGCCACTACTATGGATTTATTATCCAATAGAACGCCTTGTAATCTGCCATACGGACAAGCAATGATGCATACTTGTTCTCTAAACCAAGCAAATACAAAATAGAATACAGCCGTAAAAATACCCAATGGGAATAAGGTTGCTAAATGTTCTGATGGGCCTTCAACAACATATTGAATCACTTTATCACTTCCTATTAAATAAGCTAAAAACACATTAGCAATCAGAAATGAAATCACTAAAAAGATAAACCATTTTAAAAGGCGTTTTCTTATTTTTTCAGCATCCCAAGGTTGTTTTGCAAGCTTAATTTGTTTGCCTCTATCGCCATCTATCCAAAATTCAATGCGTCTGAATACCATTTCCATAAAAATGGTTTGCGGACAAATCCATCCACAGAAAATACGCCCAAAAGCGACTGTAAATAAAGTGATAAAAATGACCCCAATTAACATGGAGATTACAAATAAGTGGAAATCCTGTGGCCAAAAAGGAAAACTAAAAATATTAAATCGACGTTCTAATATATTGAACATCAAAAATTGATTTCCATTAATTTTTATAAATGGCGATAAAACCAAAAATGTTAACAGAAAATAACTGACCAGTTTTCTGGATTCATAAAGCGGACCACTGGGCTTTTTTGGAAAAACCCAAGCACGTTTGCCTTCTTCGGTTATGGTACCGATTGAATCTCTAAAGTTTTCGTTTTCAGGCGTTGCCATTTTATGAAGTAAAAGTGTGATAAAGGCAATAAAACAAACAATGTTTTGCTTTATTGCCTTTTAATGTTGATAATTTTAATTAGCAGTTGCTGATAAAGAGTCTACTTCAGTAGTTGTTGTTTCTGAAGCAGGAGTGGTTGTACTTTCATCAACCCACACATCACCTTCTGGCGCTTTAGGGTTGGCTGGTGTTGTGCCTTGTAAAGACAATACATAACTCGCCACCTGAGCTATTTCAGAGGGTTTAAAGCTTTGTTTCCAGGATATCATACCTTTTCCATCACGGCCACCTTCTGTAATGGTATTAAAGACATTTTTAATACCTCCACCCAAAATCCAGTGATTGTCAGTTAAGTTTGGACCAATGCCACCACCCCCATCTGCCATATGACATGGTATACAATTCTGTTCAAAAAGAGCTTTTCCACTATTTAAATCTGCTGGATCTGTTAAAAGTGTTACTGTATTGATATCCACTAAATCTTTCGCATTCTTTTTATATTCAGCAATACTGATTTCTGCCTGTTTATATTCTTCAGCATATTCATCAAATTGGCTATTATTTCCAAATATGTGGAAATTCACTAAATAAATAGCCGCAAAGAGTATGGATACATAAAAAGAATAGACCCACCATGGTGGTAAGGAATTATCTAATTCTTTAATACCATCATAATTGTGATCTAAAATTAATTCACCTTCTTCTTCAATTGGTTTTGTGCCAACTAATTTTTTATAAGTCTTTTTAATCCATGCAAACTCTGGTGTTTTATTTTTAGAGTCTAGAAAACGTTCTTTTTCTTCTTGACTTAAGCTTTGAAACATGACATTTTCTAAAGCGCCTACAATAGCTTCAATTGCAATTAGAATTATTAAGACCAATATTAAAAACAATAATACTATTGGGAATTCTATAAACGCTGGTTGTGCCCCAGAATCGACAAAATATTCTACAAGCCCGAAAATTATAAAGAATATGACGGGTACTCTGATGTAAGATGGAATAAGGTTTCTCATAACAAAATATCATTTTGGTTATTATTATCTAAAGGAAGTTGGCTTACTTTATTGATATAGTCTTTTTTGGCTGTAAATACCCACCAGAATAGAATGACAAAAAAAGTAAAAAATATAAGTAAAGATATGATGGGATAAATTTCAATTCCTGAAATAGTCTCCATGTAATTTTTGACAAACTTTAACATGTTCTTTTTTTATTGAATTAATTATTCCTGTAAATCTTTTACTTTAATATCGGTTCCTAAGCGCTGTAAGTAGGCAATCATGGCTACTATTTCACGATTTTTCATTTCAACAAAAGGCCTTCCATTTTGTGCTGCGTTATTTTTATCGGCTTCATAACTCGCCACAAAGTCGGGGTCATTGTAAAGATTATTCTCAATTTGAGTGCCTTGATCCAGCATGTGCTGTTGCGCATTTGCTATTTCTTCTTCAGAGTAAGGAACACCCAATGAAACCATCGTTTTCATTTTAGCTTCAGTTTGAGATTTATCTAATTCAGAGGTTACCAGCCATTTATAATTTGGCATGATAGAACCACTTGACGTACTCCTAGGATCATACATATGATTTAAATGCCAGTTATCTGAGTATTTGCCTCCAATACGATGTAAATCTGGTCCCGTACGTTTACTTCCCCAAAGGAATGGATGGTCATATACATATTCTCCAGCTTTAGAGTATTCTCCATAGCGTTCCACTTCACTTCTAAAAGGCCTGATCATTTGTGAGTGACAACCCACACATCCTTCACGTATATAAAGATCGCGACCTTCAAGCTCTAAAGGCGTATATGGTTTGACACTGGCTATGGTTGGGATATTAGATTTTACCAATATGGTTGGAACAATTTGAACAATACCACCAATTAAAATGGCTACTGTTGCTAATATGGTCAATTGAACTGGTTTACGCTCTAGCCAAGAATGCCATCCTTCACCGGCTAATCTATGTTTAGAAACGCGCTCTAATGCAGGAGCTTCAGCTAATTCATCAGTGACGGCGCTTCCGGATTTAATCGTTGCAATGATATTGTAAACTAAAATAAGCATTCCAGTTAAGTATAAGGTACCACCAATAGCACGCATCCAATACATAGGAATAATTTCTGATACGGTTTCAAGGAAGTTACCATAAACTAAAGTGCCATCAGGATTAAACTGTTTCCACATACTGGCTTGTGTAAATCCGGCGACATACATTGGTAAGGCATACATTATAATACCTAAGGTTCCTAACCAGAAATGTAAATTTGCTAATCCTATTGAAAATAATTTTGTTTTAAATAATCTTGGGACGAGGTAATAAATGATACCAAATGCCATAAAACCGTTCCAGGCTAGGGCCCCAACATGCACGTGTGCAATAATCCAGTCAGTAAAATGGGCTATTGCATTTACATTTTTTAAAGATAAAGTAGGTCCTTCAAAAGTTGCCATACCATAACCGGTAATGGCCACTACTAAAAATTTTAAAACAGGATCAGTTCTTACTTTATCCCAGGCGCCTCTTAATGTTAATAATCCGTTTATCATACCACCCCAAGAAGGCATTAGAAGCATAACTGAAAATGCAACTCCTAGGTTTTGTGCCCATTCAGGAAGTGCGGTGTATAATAAGTGATGGGGTCCCGCCCAGATATAGATAAATATTAAGGACCAAAAGTGAACAATAGACAGTCTGTATGAATACACAGGTCGATTGGCTGCTTTTGGGACGAAATAATACATTAAACCTAAGAACGGCGTGGTTAAAAAGAAGGCTACCGCATTGTGACCATACCACCATTGCACCAGTGCATCTTGAACACCCGCATAAACAGAGTATGATTTAAGAGCACTGACAGGCAATTCTAAACTATTAAAAATATGGAGAACCGCTACTGTTACAAAAGTGGCAATATAAAACCAAATGGCAACATACAAATGGCGTTGTCTTCTCTTTAGAATGGTCCAAATCATATTGACACCAAAAACAACCCATATTAATGCAATAGCAATATCTATAGGCCATTCAAGCTCTGCATATTCTTTAGATGTTGAGTATCCTAATGGAAGGGAAATGGCTGCTGCAACAATTATAAGTTGCCACCCCCAAAAGTTAATATTACTTAAAAGGTCACTCGCCATACGTGCTTTTAATAAACGCTGCAAAGAGTAGTAAATACCGGCAAACATGGCATTACCAACAAATGCAAAAATAACAGCATTGGTGTGTAAAGGTCTTAACCGACCAAAACTTAGCCAAGAGATACCATCAGTCATGTTAGGGAATAAAAACATAAATGCGAGTATTAAACCTACAAGCATTCCTACAACGCCAAAAACTATGGTGGCATAAATGAATTTTGTAACGATTTTATTATCGTAATGAAATTGTTGCATTTCCATAATTATAAATATTAATCTTTTTTGGTTAGAATTGATTTATTGGATTTTTCTTTTACAAGTTCGTCTTCAAACAACATACGAACGGAAGGGGTGTAACTGTCATCAAACTGACCGTTTTTTACAGCAATAATAAAGGCTACAAAAAAAACAATAGCTACAATAATGCTCACAGTCAGCATTATATAAATGACACTCATACCTTGTTATATTTAAGTGTTAAAAATACTTTCATGGTTTATCTAATAAAATGATATATATCATGTTTTATTTTAATTTTCTGCCTGCTATGTTTGTTGAAAGTGTGGTAAATATAACCACGCTTATTGAACTTAAAGGCATTAAAATAGCTGCAAAAACAGGTGATAATTGCCCTGTAATAGCAAAATAAAGTCCAATAATATTATAAATAAAGGACAAAGCAAAACTCCATTTGATAATTTTTATGGAAGTTTTTGCAATCGTTATGTAATGGTCTAATTGATTAAATTTTGAGGCATCCAAGATAGCATCGCAGGCAGGAGAAAACACATTGACATTTTCTGAAAGGGCAATTCCAACATCACTTTGTGCTAAGGCACCTGCATCATTTAAACCGTCACCTATCATTAAAACATGAGCGCCTTCACTTTGGTGATACTTTATATATTCAAGCTTATCTTCTGGTTTTTGATTAAATAAAAGTTTGGTTTTTGCTGGCAGTAATTTGGTTAAATTTTCTTTTTCACCCTCATTATCACCAGAAAGAATGACTAAATCATATTGCTTTTTTAATTTATTAAATAATTGTGATAACCCTTTCCTGTAAGCATTATAAAAAGTGAATTTTCCTTTATATGTATTATTGGTACTTACATGGACTATCGTGTTTAAAGATGCTTTTTCGTTGGTGCAACCAACAAAAGGAGCAGAGCCTATTTTTATTTGAGTTTCCTGGTAATGCCCTTCAATACCTTCACCTACAGATTCCTGATAAGTATCTAATGGAATAATATGATTATCATTCAAAAGTTCATATAAAGCACGGCTTAATGGGTGATTGGAGCCTCTTAAGGTGCTTTTTAAAATTAATTCCTCTTTATCTGAAAGACTAATGCCTTCATAATTTATATTGGCGTTTTTATTGGACGTAATCGTTCCTGTTTTATCAAAAATGATAGTGTCTATTTTAGCTAATTGCTCAATAACACGCGCGTTTTTTAGATAGAATTTTTTAGTTCCTAAAATGCGTAACACATTTCCAAATGTAAAAGGTGCTGAAAGTGCTAAAGCGCATGGGCAGGCAATAATTAAAATGGCTGTAAAAACATTTAAAGCTTTACTTGGATCGGAAAATAGCCAGTAGCTTGTTGAAAGGATTGCAATGGATAAAATGGCTATTGTAAAATATTTACTAATACTATTAGTGATTGTAATAAAGGATTCTTCTTTATCTGTTTTGAAAACGTCATTACTCCACAACTGCGTTAAGTAGCTTTGCTCTATCGATTTTAAAACATCCACTTCAATAATCCCGTCAAGTTGTTTTCCGCCGGCAAAGAGTTTGTCACCTGAGCTTTTCGTAACCGCTTTTGCTTCTCCTGTTACAAAACTATAATCTATACGTGCCTTTCCTTTTATTAAAATACAATCTACGGGAATCAATTCCTCATTTCTTATTAAAAGTCTGTCCCCTTTTTCAATATCATATATCTGTACAGATTCTTCTTTACCATCAGGTAAAATTTTAGTAATTCCTATGGGAAAGTATGATTTGTAATCGCGTTCAAAAGACAGAAAAGAATATGTTTTTTGTTGAAAAAACCTCCCTAGTAACAGAAAGAAAACAAGTCCGGTCAGACTATCAAAAAAACCCGAACCCATATCATAGATAATTTCTACAGAACTTCTTATAAACAAGACCAAAATTCCTAAAGCAATGGGTACATCAATGTTTAAGATTTTAGAACGCAATCCTTTGAAAGCTGAAATAAAATATTCTTGTGCGGAATAAAAAACGACGGGAATAGAATAGGAAAACATGAGCCACCTAAATAGCGGCTTATATTGATCAAGCCAAAACTCATTCACTTCAAAATATTCCGGAAACGATAAAAACATGACATTTCCAAAGGCAAATCCTGCAAATCCAAGTTTATAGATTAATGATCGATCAATATTTTTCTTGCCTGGGCTATAATCATCTAAACTAATAAGGGGTTCATAACCTATACTGTTTAACAGAATCACTAATTCTTTTAAACTAAGGGTGTCTGAATTATAAGTGATTCTTACATTTTTTTTGCCAAAGTTTACCAATGAAGAACTTACAGCAGGATGAATTTTATTTAAATTTTCTAAAACCCAAATACAAGAACTACAATGTATATGAGGAATATATAAGGTGATTATTTGCGTTTTACCATCATTAAATTCAAGTAATTTTTCAACAATCTTTTCATTGTCTAAAAAATTATACTTGCCTTCAATTTCTTTAGGTGTAGAGCCAGGTGCTTGCTGTAAATCATAATAACAGCTTAAGTCATTTTCTGAGAATATTTCATAAACTGTTTTACAGCCGTTGCAGCAAAATGACTTCTCATCAAATATGATTTCAGTATTTGTTGTGTCCAAGCCACAGTGGAAACAAGTATGATGTTCCATAAATATATTTACTCCTTTTGTACCTTTTGCAAAGGTTTCAAAGATAAGTAAATTGAAATATGATATATGTCATGTTTATAAAATATGATAATTGTTAGGTTTTAATTAATTTTACAGCACTTTAAATTATACTATGGGTAACTATGGGTAAGTGTGAACAATGTATTATCAAACAATTTAATTCTCTTAAGACTTTGACCAACGAAGAATTAATGAGAATATCTAGTTGTAAGACATCCAGAATAGTTAAAAAAGGTGAGATTATCTTTGAAGAAGGTGAAACCTTAAAAGGGATTTATTGTATTAGAGATGGTATCTGTAAACTCACTAAATTAAGTTCAAACGGAAAAGATCAGATTATAAAATTAGTTGTAAAAGGGGAGTTGTTGGGGCAACGTTCATTAGTTAGTGATGAAAGCGTGAATCTTAGCGCCATTGCCTTAAATGATATGGAATTGTGTTTTATTCCAAAAGCTGAAATCATGAATGATCTTCAAAAAAATACTAGTTTCACTTATGATGTATTAAAGGAGATGGCCTTAGATTTAAAAGAAGCTGATGATATTATAGTAAATATGGCTCAGAAATCGGTGAGACAGCGTTTAGCCGAAACCTTAATTTATATTAATAATAGTTTTGGAACCAAATCTGATGGAACCTTAAGTGTTTTATTATCTAGAGAAGATTTTGCAAACATTATTGGAACAGCCACTGAATCAACAATTCGAGTGATTTCTCAATTTAAAAAGGAAAGGCTTATCACAACGATTGGGAAACAAATTAAAATAATTGATATTGAGGGTTTGAAGCGGGTGGAATAACCTTTAAACCATTAAAAAATAATTTAAAAAGGCTCTGAAATTTCAGAGCCTTTTTTTGTTTTAATCAAGTTTGAAAGATTGAATTTCTTTAAAAGGATTAATTTGTAATTGTTCCATTTTTAACTGATAAGGTTTCCATGTTTCTGTAAAGAATTTGTTAGTGCTCTCTAAAGCATCATTTAATGCATTTTTAGCATTCTTTATCAAGGTAGTTTCTGTTGAGGTTAATCCGTTTTGTCTGGAGCTAACATAACCATTAGCGAGGCCTATTCTCTGGCTTACAGTAGTTTCAGGATTACGCGTAATACCCTGACGCTTATCTTCTTTTCCCAAGTAAATATCAATAATCTCGTCAATCTGTTTGACCATATCTTTGGAGGATTTTATATCATCTTTATATTTCTCCTTATCGAGTTTCTTTAAATCTGTCTGAAACTTTTCTGCAATTTGTTTGCTTTCTATCAATTGTTTAACCGCGTCAAACATATATTGTTGCATGGCTTCTACATTTTTAGAGGCGTTATAAACTTCATCAATATTTGATAATGATACATTAAGCCTGGGGTCTGTTTTGACTAAAATTATTTTTTCTGAAATTTGGTCTCCGAAAGAAATAGCTATTTTATAATTTCCAGGTTTTACATTGACGCCGCCGGGTTCTCTGTTTCTTTTATTCGGTCTTCTGGAGGGCCTTTCAACACCTGCTTCATCAAGTGACCATGTTAATCTATGGATTCCTGAAGAATCAGGCGCTTTTTCTTTCAGCGTTCTAATCAAACGGTCACCATCATATACCATCATTTTTATTGAATCCCAGGTCACTTTACCTTCTTCTTTTTCTTCTACTTTGGAATCCTCATCTTCATCTTCTTCTTCAGTNTTNTTTTTGTCCTTGTCATCTATTTTCTTCTCATCTATAGTAATATAATAAGATAATTGTGCCCCAGAACGTCTGTTTTCACCATTAAACATGTCATCTGCGCCAAATCTACTGCCGGTGGGTTGCTGATACGCCGCTAAGTAAGCTGTTGGGGGTGTGAATAATGCTATTTTTTGGTTAAGAATATCTTTGTTTTTTGCCAGTGCCCTTAACGGCCTTATATCATCAAGTATCCAGGCAGCTCTTCCAAAAGTACCTATTACTAAATCATTTTCTCTTGGATGAATTAGCAAATCTTTTACTGAAACCGTTGGAAAGCCTGCTGTCCATTTAGTCCATTTATTTCCGGCATCTATTGAAATGTAAAGACCATCATCAGTACCTAAAAACATCAAATTGGGCTCTTCTATATCTTCTAGAATACAAAGGGCAAAACTCCTGACATCCTTTTCATCTACAATGCGTTCCCAGTTTTTGCCGTAGTCCTTGGTTCTGAAAGCATATGGCGTATAATTGAAACGTCTGTAGTCATTGGCAATTAACAAAGCTTCACCTTTATTTTTATTGGATGCTTTTATCTGTGGAATCCAACTTCCCTGTGGTAATCCTTTAATGTTTTTCGATACATCGGTCCAGTTAGTACCACCATTTTGGGTAATCTGGACTCTGCCATCATCTGTTCCAACCCATATCATGTCTTTTTCAACAGGAGACGGTTCAATTACAATAATGGTGGTATAGTTTTCTGCACCTGTTGCATCCATAGTAAGACCACCACTCTGGTCTTGTTTTTGTTTTTCAGGATCATTAGTAGTTAAATCAGGAGAAATTATAGACCAGGTTTCACCTTTGTCAGTAGATTTATGAACAAACTGACTTCCAAAGTAAATAGTGCTATTATTAAATGGGTCAATATTTATAGCTGCATTCCAATTGAATCTTAAATCAATCTTTGGATCTGGATGTGTAGGTCTTACAATATAATTATTACCTGTTTGCCAGTCATATCTGCTCACATAACCTTGCTGGCTCATAGACCATCCATATCTGGAATCCTCTTTATCCGGAATCACATCAAAACCATCTCCAAAACTTATTTCTTGCCAATATGAGTTTCTAATTCCCTGAGCTTTCCATACGTAAGCAGGACCTCTCCAGGAACCGTTATCTTGCATACCGCCATATACATTATAAGGATATTCATTGTCAATTGCGATGTGATAAAACTGTCCCACTGGAAGATTACCTATAAAACGCCATGATTTTCCACCATCTTTAGAAATATTCATTCCGCCATCATTGCCATCAATCATAAAGTTTCCGTTTGTTGGATGGATCCAAAACGCATGATGGTCTGGATGCACCCCATTATCTACGCCATAAGCAGGCATTAACTGAGTGAATTTTTTGCCTCCATCTTCGCTGACATTGATGTATGTAAACACTGAGTAAACTCTGTTTTCATTTTGTGGATCTACATATAATTCAGAATAATAAAAAGGTCTGTTACCTATATCGTCGTTATCATTTATTTTTTCCCATTTAAAACCACCATCCACACTTTTATACAGGGCATTTTTTTTAGCTTCTACTAAAGCATAAATAATATTGGGTTTATTTCGGGCAATGGCAACCCCTATACGTCCAAGATTACCCTCAGGAAATCCGTCTTTTTCATCTATTTTATGCCAGGACTTTCCGGCGTCATGCGTTAAAAATAAACCGGAGCCTTCTCCACCAGAATTAAAAAACCAGGGGTCTCTTTTATGTTCCCACATGGCTGCAATTAATTTGTTAGGGTTGGCTGGATCCATAATTAAATCAGCGGCACCAGTTTTATTATTGGAGAATAATACTTTTTCCCATNAAATTCCACCGTCAATAGTTTTATATATGCCTCTTTCAGCATGTTCACCCCAGGGAGAGCCAATGGCAGCAACATAAATAATATTGGGATTGGTTGGGTCGATGACTATTCTGTGAATATGGCGCGTTTTTTCTAAACCCATAGAAATCCAATGTTTTCCACCATCTAATGATTTGTAAATGCCATAACCACCGTTTAAACTGTTTCTTGGGTTTCCTTCACCTGTTCCAACCCAAATCACACTTGGGTTAGATTGTTGAATGGCCACAGCACCAATAGATGCAGTGACTTCATTGTCAAATATAGGGCTCCATTTTATACCGCCTGAAGTAGATTTCCATAAGCCGCCAGAGGCGGTACCAACATACATTATATCTGGGTTATTATGAACTACGTCAATAGAAGTTACTCTCCCAGACATGCCGCCAGGTCCAATATTTCTTGGTTTCATGTTTTTAACTAAATCCATAGAAAAATCTTGAGCAAAAAACGATTGGGTAATCAGAAGAACGAATATTAAAAGGCTATTTTTCATGAAGTAAATTTTTGATTCCTCTAAAATAGCGAAAACTTATTATTGAATTCATAAAATTGATGTCGTTACTTCTTTTTGATGTATAAAAAGTAGTATTTTTATAGGGCTATGACAAAAAATATATCTCGCAAAAAGGGTTTTGTTTTTAAAACCTATGAGGCCCCCAATCAGTCCCCTTTTGAAAAACTCTTTGATGTTTTTAAAGAGTTGATTACGCATACATCGGGAGATTTTGATGAGGCCATTGATTGGTTAAGAGAATTAGACAAAGAATATAAACTGACTACTCCAGAATATACTGTTGATGATTTTATAGAAGACCTTAAAAAGAAAGGTTATATAAGGGAAGAGATTGATCCTGATGGAAAGGGTGCCATGGCCATCACCGCAAAAACGGAGCGCGCCATAAGACAACAGGCACTAGATCAGATATTTGGAAATATTAAGCGAAGTGGTCAGGGAAATCATAAAAGTAAGAGTCCTGGAATAGGGGATGAGCACACTGGCGATTTTAGGAACTATCAGTTTGGTGATGCTTTAGATAAAGTCTCCATTACCGAAAGTTTAAAGAATGCCCAAATCAATCATGGTATAGGTGATTTTAGTATTTCAGAGGAAGATTTGGTAGTTGAGGAAACTTTGCATAAATCTCAAATGAGTACGGTTTTAATGATTGATATCAGTCACA